>Ga0265293_10003442_pt1 | contig 29394 bp, 22 predicted proteins | sample Munlanlewell138R_FD_192505 | JGI IMG/M metagenome (GOLD analysis project Ga0265293, IMG submission 192505) | Leachate microbial communities from a municipal landfill in Southern Ontario, Canada - Leachate well 138R | ecosystem: Engineered > Solid waste > Landfill > Unclassified | place: Canada... | reverse complement strand
GGGAGGGGGGTAGGGGGGGAAACATCTTTTCTTTGGCACAAAGAAAAGGGTTTCCCCCCGTGCAAAGCTCTCTAAGCTAGAGTTAAAAGGGCGAAGTTTCGAGAAGAAGTCGTTATTTTACGCCAATGTTTTGTGAATATAGGCAGTTTTGCGTTTTAGAGGGGGTAGCGCAAGATCACCGAAAATTTTGCCCCATGAGCACAGTTTGCGCGCTGGTTTGGCGAATAGCCAAAACGGCGCACAAACTAGTGCGAATGGTGGCAAAATTTGAGGAAGCTTGCGCGTAGGGGGAAACTTCCCCCCCAAAAAATAGAGGCGCTAGGGTGGATATACGCTAAATCCTTCACTTAAAGCGTAAAAAAGAGTAAAGCTAGGGCGCGACTCCGAGGTGGGGTGCGCGGGAGCAAGGCAGTTTGGGATGAGGAAGCTATCATTATATATAGTATATATAGTCGTGCTTGTGTTGGTTTTGGGCGTGTGGGGATGCAAGCAAAAGCGTGATGCGGCGGAGGGCGGCGCGGCGGAGCAGGCGAGGGAGGGGGCGAAAGCGGGCGCGATAAAGGGGGATTTGGTGATTTCAGGTGGCGAAACGCGAGTGATGCTGCGTGATTACGAGGCTTGTGTGCTGGTATACGCTTTGCATGGTCGTGCGGCGAGCGAGCGAGCGGTGGCGAATCCGAGGTTCCAGCGCGATGAGGCGCTGCGTTGTTATCAGCGGAAATTTGCCTTGCAGTATTTGGAGCGCGAGGGCAGAGCTTTGGAGGCGGCGGCGTTAGAGCATAGTTTGCAGAGGGCGCTTGCGGCAAACGCTGTGGGCAGTAAAGATGAGCTTTTAGCGAAATTGGGTGTCGATGCTGAGCTTTTGGAGGCGGCTTTGAAGCTTGATGCGGTTTTTGAGGCTTTGCAAAGCTATCTCATTGCGACCATGCAGCCAGGCGAGAAAGATAAGGAGCTTGCCAAGGCGCACAGGCGCTTTGATGTGGAGTTTGCTTGCTTTGAGAACGAGGCGAATCATGACGAAATCATGCATTTTCAACAAGAGCATAGAAGCGAAGTGTTGGCACATTTTGGGAAGTTCGCGGCTCAATATAACAGCCCGGCTCTGGTGAAACTTGAACGTTATGCGTTTAATTTCGAAATAGCGGGTGGGGAAGATGCTGCTCGTGCAACAGCGGAGAATTTTATACGAGAGCTGCCCGACAACAAATCGGCAAAGGCGCTTTGCGACGCAGTCGTTGCTTGTCGTTGTGAGGGCTGTGATTCTCCCTTGATAGAGCAGCAGAGCGAGTCAAATTTGTGGGCATTTAGGACGGCGCAAGGTGCGTTTTCGGAGCTAGTAAAAGCTGACGCTGATTTTCTGCTGTACCGAAGCGTGGGTTTTGTTGCGCCACAACCGCGAAGTCTCGACCTTGAGCTAGAGTTAGAGATAGCGCGGGAGCTTTTGCGCGCGAAGCCTTTGGATTCTTTGTTAGCCAAGCTCAAAGAAGCCTTGGAGGTAGAGGGGGAGGTGGACTTGTCCGTCAAGACGCTTGAACTAGGTGGGGAATATCAACATCCTGAAAAGGATTATTATTATCGACTTAAAAGCGCGGGGCTGCCGCCGATGCTGTGGCGCGTGCTCGGGGAGACGCAGAGAGTGGAGACTATGCTGTTTTCCAACCCCATCGTGGAGGATGGGAAGTTATGTATTTTTCGCGTATTATCATTGCAAGATAGCAGTATTGCCGAACAGAGGCGCTTAGCGGCTTCTTATTTTGAGCAACGCGCTCGAGAGATGGATCTAGTCGAAGAGTTCTTGCAAAACAATATGCCGCGTACTAGCCAACTCAATGTGCTGCCTTTGCAGCGTCATTATGGCCAACTCCAAGAGGATGGGAGCATTCTTAAGTAAGAGGAAGCACTGTGGGTAGAGAACTTCGAACTAGCCTCAATTTTGCCGTTTTGCTGGCAGCGTTCATCTTTGGCGTGAGCGCGTGGGCGCAGAATTATGTAGAAAGTGAGCTGAGCATTCGGGGGGGGCTAAGCCTTGAGAGCGGGGCGCGGATTATGGATCCTGTCGTTGGCGACTGGAACGGCGATGGGATAGATGATATCGCCTTTGGTGCTGTTGGTTTTGGTTTAGATGAGCGCAGTGATGCAGGGGCGGTTTACGTTATTTTAGGTAGCAGTAGCCGCGATTGGTCGCAAAGTATTGATACGAGTTTGTTGAGCTCATTTGACTACCGTTTCGATGGTAGCGCGAGTAAGGGGCTACTCGGTTTAAGCCTAGCCTTCGCCGACCTCAACGGTGACGGGAAAGCTGATCTTATCATGGCTGAGCCTGGGAATAACGGCAGTGTCTACATCGCTTATGGTGGCAAAGAATTGGAGCGCGGTGTTTATTGGGTCGATGATCCCAGAGTTAGCGATGTAAAGTATTATACCAATACGCGTGGCTCTTTACTCGGCGCAAAACTTTGTACGGGGGATTTCGACAACGATGGGCTCGTCGATTTAGCGCTTGCGTCGCTGAGTTTGGACAGCAGCGCGAATATAACGAGCAGCGATATTACCATTATTAGCTCGCGTCGTGAGTGGCCTGACAGAGTATATAACATCAATGATAAACTATACGGCAAAACGCGCCTCTCACGCCCGATGTCCTCTAATGTTCGTGCTTTGTATAGTTGCGCAGTAGGCGACTTTAACGATGACCACTTAAACGACATTGCCCTAGGGCTAGAGCTGGAGTCTTATCAGCGCCAAGAAGCCTCGGGCTCCGTGATTATTGTTTATAACCCCACCAAATACAGCGGAAGCGTCGTGAATTTACTCGAAAAGGAGCAAAATTGGGGTTTGCAGCTTTTTGGAGATCAAGCAAACGCGCGCTTGGGTAGGACAGTTATAAGCGGCGATTTTACGGGTAATGGCCGAACAGATCTCATTATTTCGGAGCCAGGACGCTTGATCCGTGGACCCAAAAGCGAGGGGCGTTTGGTATTGTTGGAGGGGGGCAAGTTCCCAGAGCATAGCGGTATTTTGGAGCAGGGGCAGTACATCGTTGGAAGCGGTGAGAACTTTGCTTCGCAGTTGCAAGGTCTTGATATTAATGGAGACGGTCGTCCTGACATCGTTATTGGGCAAGCCGAAGTCGATAGCCATACGGGGGCAAGGAGCGGCAAGGTTCTCGTTTATTTTGGTGGCCCGCACCTGAGTGAATCGATCGCTGCTAGGCGCTCTCCCGACATTATTTTGGGAGGGCTTGAGTTTTCGCGCTTAGGCTTTGGCTCCGCAGTAGGGGATATAGACGGCGACAAAAAAAAGGATTGGATTATTCGAGCAGGGAGCGATCCCATGCAGCGCCCCGCAACAGGAAGTCTTGCCATTGTACGCGACACGCGTAGCTTAGAAGTACAGGCTAGCTTAGCGGAGCCAAACGCGATGATTTTAGGCCCAGTTCAAGGAGGAGGCTTAAGCGGGGATGCCAAAGTTGTGGAATTGGGAAGTTCTAAGTACACGGCGTGGCTATCGAGTAAAGGGCTTGCCAAACGCAGCGTTATCTGTCTCGTACACAGCGATAGTGCGATTTCTCATGATCTCTCGCAGCCACAAACTTGTGATTTAGCCTTTGTGGGGCCTGAAGAGGTCGATATTCGATCTTTCGATTTTGGCGATATCAATAACGATGGGCAACTTGAGCTTATCCTTGGCATGCCTTCATACGAATGGGAGCAAGGCATAGGCGTTGTTGCAGCGCTTACGCTTCCGCAAGATTTTAACAAGGTTTTGGCTCTCAATTTTGATTGGAGCCAACTCAAAAAAAACGCATGGACCTTCGTACTTGAGCGCGAAGTTTATAGCGCTTTTGGTGAGAAGGTGGAGCTACGCGATATCGACGGCGACGGGGTAGATGAACTTGTTATCGGTGCTTCTCAAAGGGTAATTGATAACGAGCGTAGTGGAAGCGTCTTTGTCGTTAAGGGTATCAAAGATCGCGCGCGCGAACGCTATAACCTTGCTAGTAGTAAGTATAAGCAGTTCGTTGGAACAGGTAACGAAGAGCTTGGTAGCGACTGGGCTATTATAGACTTTAACCTTGATGGAGAGCTGGATATTGTGCTACTGGGCGAGAAGTACACGAACCCAAAGCGAGAGAATTACGCGACGGCATACGTTCTGTTTTCTCCCGCGAAGCTAGCCGAGAAGACATATAACGTAAATTCGCCACAGATCCCCTGCCTGCGCATCATAGCGCCAAAACCCCTTGCAGGTTTAAAAATTGTCTCTGCTAGCGAAGATCTCAACGGTGATGGCTCGCCCGATCTCGCGCTACTCAGTCCACAATTCCGCTCTGGCCTGCTACGCGCTGGCATCGTTTACGGCCTATATGCAGATGGGCGCCACCAAGCGGGAGAACTCAAACTAGAGAGCGAAAAATTATCCGATTTTAAGTTCAAACCAGCAAGAAATGATCGCATTATCGACGCGCGTTTTGCGCTCATAGGCGGTGAAACTAAACTCTTATTGGCTACGCAGTCTATGCTTGACAGTAGTCGTGGTTTTAACGCATACGTATTTTCATCACCAAAAGATAAAATCTGGCGAGGAACGTACGGCTTCCATGACCTAAAACAGCAAAAAATTCGTTTAAGCAAGAGCGATTTTATTCGTTTTATAGTCTTTAAGCGCCACGAACTGCATAAGCAAAACGACGTGGTTTGGCTACTTCACCCTGAAGATGGCGAATTAAGAAGCGGCGAGGGGGTGGCGAGGGAGCTGAAGGTAGAGTAGGGAAAGAGTGGATTGTGCTGAGTTCTGCGGCGCGTTTTTGTGGGGCTCTGCCCCACCTCCGCATTACGTATTTCTTTTGGGCTTCCCCCCGTGTAAAGCTCTCTTATTTTTCTAGTTCAAGGCACCTCAACGCTTTTAAACAAATTCTGCAAAAAATCCATAGCGCTAATGTTTTCGGCTTCCGCCTCGTAGCTCATACTCACGCGGTGTCGCAAAACGTCGTAACCGATGGCTTGCACATCATCGGGAATAACGAATGAGCGCCCGTCCATAAAAGCGCATGCTTTAGAGGCTAGAGCCAAAGAGATCGTGGCACGGGGGCTTGCGCCAAATTCGACTAAATCTTTCATTTCAGGCATTTTATGCGACGCTGGGTCACGTGTGGCGCATACAAGGGCAACAATATAGTTTTTTATGCGATCATCGATGTATATATTTTCTACCACGCTTTGTGCACTCATAATGTTTGCTGCGCTAACGACTTTCTCTGCCATGGGTTTATCTTTCTCGGCCATGCGCTCCAAGATTCGCTTCTCCTCAGCGGCGCTGGGGTAGTTAACGACGACTTTCATCATAAAGCGATCGAGCTGTGCCTCTGGCAAGCTGTAGGTGCCTTCTTGGTCGATAGGGTTTTGTGTCGCCATAACCATGAACGGGCGAGGTAGCGGGTAGCTCGTATCGGCGATGGTGACTTGCCGCTCTTGCATAGCCTCAAGTAGTGCGCTCTGTACTTTTGCGGGTGCGCGGTTTACTTCGTCGGCTAGAACGAGGTTTGCGAAGATAGGTCCCTTCTTTACTTGAAAGTTTCCTGTATCTTGGCGGTATGCCAAGGTTCCGATAAGATCGGCGGGCAAGAGATCGGGGGTAAATTGTATGCGTTGAAACTGGCAATCGATGACTTGTGCAAGCGTCGAGCAAAGCAAGGTTTTTGCAAGCCCTGGCACTCCTTCGAGCAGTATATGCCCACCCGCTAGCACGCCGATGAGTGCTCGTTCAATCATGTTTTCTTGTCCAACAACAACCTTAGCGATCTCAGCCTTCATCGAAGCAATGAGAGGAGCGTTTTGGCGGATGACGGCGTTAATGTCAGAGGCACTGCGATCCATGGTACTTCCTTAGGTTCAGAGCAAAGCGAATTGATTCAGAGGCCAAACAGCTTAGTCGAAGCTCTACACTCTCAAAAGAAAAGGCACGATGTCTCGTGCCTCTCGTTGTTTTAGCCGAAACTAGAACTTCTCATCATCCCAACTTTTCATATTGGGGTTTGCTACGTTGTCATATGAGTAAACGTTCTCTGCTGGTGCTGCGGGCGCGGAGGCTCCAGCCATTTTTGCCTTAAGCGCTGCAAGGGCATCACTTTGCGTTGCTTCTGTGGGTAGCGCATCGATTTGTTTCTCCAAGTCATCACCACTGAAATCTTCAGCAAGTTCAGTGTGAGCCTCGGCCTCAGCCTCGTTTTGCTCTACCTTCTCCGCCATTCTGTTGAAGGCATCCATCGCGCCGTTATCTGATATGCCCGAAAGAGTGCTTTGAATGGTTTTTTGTGCTTTGGCGCGCTTTTCGCGAGCAATGAGTAAGCCCTTCTTGCGTTTTGCCTCCTCAATCTTGTTGCTCATATCTTTGAGGGAGGCGCGCAATTTATCGGTGGCCGCTTTCTGTGCTTCCCACTGCTTGGTATACTCTGCAACGTACTTATCATGCTCAGCCTTACGTGCAAGTGCGTCGTTGGCCAAATCGTCGCGCCCAGCGCGTACAGCTTGCATCGCCTTTTGCTCCCACTCATTAGCCTTTTTCGACTCTTTTTCGAGTTGAAGTTTGAGGCGCTTCTCGTCGGCAATCGCTGTTGCGACCTGTGTTTTTGCCTTCGCCAGCTGCTCCTGCATATCGAGGATGAGCTGGTTGAGTACCTTTTCGGGGTCCTCCATTTTGTCAATCGCGGCGTTTGCGTTGGCCTTAAATATTGTTTTTAATCTCGAGAAGATTCCCATGGTCTATGCTCCTTACCGTTTAACGGTTACTGCGGAAATATGAAATATTGGACTACAAATACTTCTTTAGTATTTCGAAGTGTTCGGTTAAAGCCAAGGTTAGTGAGTCAACGGCAGCCTGAAATTCATTGAAATCCAAATTCTCCGACTGCAGCGTATCAATAATAATAACCTTACCATCTTCTATACCATAGGCACCGCCCAGCATCTCTGTCGCGTTGAGCCGCAGCAGCTCCTCGTATAGCGCCTCCTTAGAATTCTTGGGTACGTCCATCAAATTAATTCGGAACACTATAATCGGCTCCGTATGGATAATCAAAATATTATCCACGCCCTCTTCGTCGTTATCCAGCTTCCACACGCCCTGTTCAAGTGTTACGTAGGGCAAATTCATCTCAATCAAATACCGTTCAATATCTTCGTTGGTTTTCATGCGAAGCCTCCAAATGCTGGTTGTAAAAAGCGCTAACCACGGCGCCAGCAAAAATTATCACAATAGCCAAACTTTCGCAAGCCAAGCAAAATACATATACAGAGGCTCTGCCCGAACCGTTGTTTATGCTATTTTCTTTTGTGGGGGAAGTCTCCCCCTGCGCGCAAGCTTCCCTCAAAATACGCCAAAAGCCGCAAAATCTTGTGCGTCGTATCGGCTAGTCGCCAGGATTTCGACATGGATGTCGAAATCGAACGCCGTAGGCGGCTCATAGGGCTGCATGCCATGGATGGCATGCATTCCATCCACCGCACAAGATGCGGCTTTAAGCGTATTTATCGGGTGATCTTGCGCTACCCCCTCAAAAGCAGTTAAAGAAGAACTAGCGTAGTTAGGGATACTCTAATCCATGCGAAAACCGCGAAAAATAGCGCGGTCAAAACAAAAAGCAGGAAGGTCTAAAAAACTCAATAAAATCAATGCGCTACATGCAAGACAAAGCCCATAGACGGGGTTTGGGGCGCTAGCCCCAATGAATCAGAGCTTCCTTAGGGATACTCTAATCCATGCGAAAACCGCGAAAAATAGAGCTAACGAAGCTAAAGAGAGGTAGGCGAGTTTTCAAAATAAAAGCCAATAAAATCAATATGTTACACAGAGGAAGGGTTCTAAGGGCGATAGCCTTTAGCGGGGCGTGGGGCACTTATCATTACGGAAATCTTTTATGCCCAAATCATCAACATTGTTGTTGTAAGAAGAGGCCTTTGATCTGAAGCAAAACCTCACCATTAAAAACCTTTGCGCGGCTAGAAATGGTGAATTTAATTTTACAAATCCGATACAGTTTTAAACAAAATGAGACATTTTGTAGAGAAACATAAGCTAAAATGCTAATAAAATAAGGCAAGGTGAAGATAGAATGACATTTTATTCGAGAAGTGCTTAAAAGAGTGTTTTCTTTTTAGTGCCACAGCCGTCCAGGCTGTGGCCGCTTCGCGCGCGGCCTCAGCCGCGACCAATCGCTGACATCCGTGTCGCGATTGAAGAGAGGGGGGTGCGGGGGGAACCTTTTTTCTTTTGCAAAAAGAAAAAAGGTTCCCCCCGCGCAAACTCAAAAGAAATACGTAATGCTGAGGTGGGGCAGCGCCCCACCCTTAAATCAGAGCTTTCTTAGGTGCTAGGCGCCTCGGCGCTCTCTGTTGTAACTGGGCTAGTTTCCGAATTTGCCACGACATCATCGGCTAGGTTTGGACGCGTCCAACCAGTCTTGAGCTTCTCTCTGTAGTCGTGCTCTACACTAGAGATGCCAAATAATTCATAGCCCAACACAAGGTCTTTTTCGGGCTTTACACGTCGCTGCTCTATTTCGCTTACTCTCCAGCCAAATTCGCCTTTTTGCATGCGTAATATTGCCGCACACACGTCCGCGTTCTTGTCACTGTCATCAGTTCTACGCGCCAAAAGTATCGCTGAACTGCCGTTGAGCTTCATTTTTTCTAGTCTCCACAACGGCTCGTAGGCCAAACCTATTTCGCGCAAGTTTACAAAAAAGTCTTCGTCGGAAGCGAAGGCCTTTTTGAGACTCCCGTTGTCTTCTAACATTTGGTATACCAAACCAAACTCATTACGCGCACAGGCTGCGGACCACTGTTTCCAAAATAGGTAAGGCCCCATCTGAGGTTTTACGACCTCTGTCACATCGCGATTTTGCTTAGATAGCTGCGAGACAGCTTCATCCTTGCGTAAACAGCAGTTCTTGTATTTTTTTCCACTTCCACAGTGGCAGATGTCATTTCGTTGCAGTTGTGCCATGCTTACTCTCAGTTTAGAATCCATAAAAAGATTGGAGCAAAAATTTTTGCTCCCCAGCGCAAGCATTGTCATGATTCTGCGCTCGCTTGTCAACGGGGCACCTGCTTTTTTGATGCGTGTGCACGCTTAAGACGCGCCAGAGCTTGCGCTAGCAAGAGCAGGCGAAAAACCTCATTGTGGCCAAAATGGAACGGGGCGTCGCGGGGTGTCCCCGCGGAGGGGGTAGTGGCAAACCCGCGCACAGCGCGGGGTTGACACGTAGGGGGAAACTTCCCCCACAAAAATAATCGAAAATAACAAGCATAATCCTCTATAAAGAAGAGCAGACGCTGAAGAATTGAGTGAAATTTTATGTTATGGTTGCTGTATATTAAAAAAATGCGATTTGCCCTTAAAAATCGTAAAAAATGCGATAATATTCGCTCTGTTCTTGATCTTGTCGGTGAATAGAACTAAAGGTGAAGTGAGTTGCCTGTGAGGGTGCTGTAAGAATTGTTTGCCCGTGGGCACAAATTTTGCATGTATTCATTCATGGCTTGCGATGAGCCTATGTGGTAGGAGGCAGAGAATGCGCAAAATATTGACTTTATCATTAGTTTTATTATTGGGAGCGATGGGGCTGAGTGCGACGGCGCAGGAGGGCGCAATGTCGGAGGATGATCTTAATGCGCTAAGCGCGGCGGAGAAACTCAGCACATCTGCGGACTACGTGCGGCAGGTGCAAGAAGTTATCGAGCGCGGTGGGCAGCTCTTGGCGGATGCCAAAAAGCAAGAAGACGTGAGCAGGATGGACTGCATTAACGAGAAGCTTGTGGCCGCTAAGGGGTTTTTGAGCGTTGTACAAAACAGCAATGCCAACCTTTCGGATGCTGTGAATCGCAACGATGAAGCGGCGAGTTTGCATCATATGAAGCTGGGTAACATGGCGGCAACACGATGCGTTGCGCTAGGGCATGAGATGATGGGCTGTGTTGGGGCGAATCTTGAGTATACGGGTCCAACAAAGTTGGAAGCTAAACGTAGCTGCAAGATAGAACCTTGCCTAGAAGGCGATGGGCTTACCAGCCCAGAGTCGGATGCTACGACAAAGCCTGCAGCGGATGCTTCACCTTATATGTAATTTGTAGTTTTTGACATGGTAATTTATTCGGATTGACGATCAGGAAGTGAGAGTCTTGAGAGCGGTTTAGGGATCGAGAATACTGTAGAAGCGGAATTGAAGTGGCAGCTCTTATGTGTAAAGTTTGTCTAAAATTTATGGTTTTTGCGACACTGTTGCTTTTTGTAGTCAATGGCGCAAAAGCTAGCCCAAAGGGGCCTGAACCAGAGGGGATCTTAGCGGGTAGTGTACTGATTCACCCCGGTGCAAAGCTCGATATCGGTTTTAACTCCAATAAGGGACATGGTTCTGGCGATGCGCAGGCGGACGGCTACCTTGATGCGGGCGTGAGTTTGCGAGCAAAACTGAAAAATCACCCAGATCACGATTGGGACGCCAAAACGTCCTTTAACTGGATGCAATTTTTTGGTGCTGGGGATGCTTATGCAGATTATGGGTGGTCTGTGCGTTTGGCGACGAATGCGGATTTATTCAAAACGCGGATTTTGCGCATTGCGCCATTGCTATCCTACAGTTATGTAGATCAGCCCGAAGACGAAAATCTTCGCCAAGACCACAAAAACCACTATCTTGCGGGGGGCGCGAACTTTACCATTCAGCCGGGTGAGGGCAAGATTTTTTCACAAAAAATAGGCTATACCCTTAATTCCTTTATATACCCTAGTCACAGCGAACTCACCTACCTTGACCACCGATTTGAGTTGCTGACAAAGTGGAATTTCTTGCCTGTATCAAGCCTAACGCTTTTGCTCGATCAACGCATCATTCACTATGTTGGTGCGGATTCCGCTGGGTCGGATAGGAACGCGCTGGGGACGCCCTTTAGGGTGAAGGCGGGCTTGAATGGCTTGCTTTTATCGAGTCTATCCTATTCTTTGGGGCTAGGTTATTCATATGCTTTGTATCACGGTTCGTACAAAGAGCACATGTTTATTATGAATGCCGACCTTGGCTACGAATTTACAAAAGATATGCGTTTGAGTGTCGGCTATAAAAAGGATCACGAAAATTCGAGCTCTGGGCCCTTTTATAAGTTTCACCGCATTAAACTCGGTTATGACGCGTTATTTATCCAACGTTTGAGTTTGAGTTTGGCATTTACCACAAGTATCATCCACTTTCAGCCCGATCAGCGACGAGACTTGTTGTTTGGAATTTCTAGCAACTTGTACTATCACTTCTTTGCGGGCTTGAAGCTGGGTATAGACTACAAGATGCGTATCAATCGCTCCGAAGCGGACCTCGGCTCTTACATGCAACATGTCGTCGGGCTAAGTTTTGCCTATGAATATTAACTTTTTGTGGCTCTACGTCGCTGCTCTGCTACTCTTAACGGCGTGTGCTGGCTCTGTATCCAAAGACTGGCAAGAGCAACTTAAAACTTGTCCAACCAGCGTTGAGTTGGGGCGGTTCTCACCATGGGATCGCCTCGAAATACGCGTTTTTGGTGAAGCAGAGTTATCGGGTGAGTACGAGGTATCGCCAAGGGGTACGCTGAGCTTCCCAATTTTGGGGGAGCTTAGGGTTGAGGGCTTGAGGTGCGACGAAATTGAGAGCATCGTTAGAGATGGCTTAGAGAAGACTTATTTGCGCAATCCTTCAGTGGTCTGCATCAATAAAGAAGTTTCGCGAACCGCGGTCACGGTCGATGGCCAGGTGAATAGGCCTGGTATTGTTGAGTTTAGGCCTGGGCTTATGCTAACCGATGTTATTGCACAGTCGGGTGGGCTTACACCAAGAGCTCAAGCCAACTCCGTGGTGATTACGCGTAAAGCGGACAATAGCACACTCGCCGTTACCGTGCCCTACTACGATATCTTGTCGGCCAAGGCGCCTAACGTCTGCCTACACCCCGCAGACCTAGTCTTTATCCCATCGACCGTATTTTAGAGCACCATGCCAACGACTCACGCGATAAACGCACAAGTACAGCAGAATCAAGCCATGCCCATACGCGAGTACATCTCTGTTATTCGCAAGCGTTTTTGGCTCTTTGTACTTTGTTTTATGATTATTTCGGCTTTGGGTATTATTTATACGCTAAAGCAGCCGCGCATTTATCAGGCTACGACCGCTGTTATTATTAACCCCGAACCCCCCACCATCAACGCGATCGATAACTACGACACGCAACAGTGGTATTTACGCGACACCTACTACGATACGCAACTCAAAGTGATGCATTCCCGAAACGTCGCACAACGGGTTGTCGACGATCTTGCTCTCGCATCAAACTTAGAGTTCTTGGGCTTTGACAAAATTAAGCAAAGCGACGTTTTACAAAAAATGCTCGAAGACGTCGATCCCGTCAGCCACCTCCTTGGCATGATCACCATCGAGTCCGTCCCTGCAACGCGTCTAGTCTACATCAAAGTGCGACACCAACGCCCCGAAATCGCCGCCAGATTAGCAGATGCCGTTGCTGATGCATACTCTGAACAAAATTCGGAACATAGACTCACTTCGCTCAACAATACCTTCGATTTTATCAAAGAGCAGTATGCCGATTACGAAACGCGACTTACAAACGCAAGTAATGCGCTGAACGCTTTTAAAAACGAACACCAAATACTCTACTCAAACCCCTTGGAGCAACAAAAGCTCACTAACCAGTTACTCGAATCGCTGCTTAACCGCAGAGTCGAAATTGAGACCCAAAAACTGCAAGCTGGCTACGTTGTCGCGGAGTTAGAAAAGCTAAGCCCCGAACTTCATAACGTCCGTTCCTATGAAATACTCGCCGACACCCAAACACTCTCAAGCCTGTATGCGCAGTACCTCGACTTGCAACAAGAAGAGCGAAAACTCTTGGTCACCTACCTAGAAAATTCCTCGCAAGTTCAATCTGTACGCGAAAAGATGGAGCTATCCCGCGAAGCCATCGCAACATCGCTAAGTGCCATAAAAAAAGGCTACGAAGCTAAATACAACTCGTTGGTAAAACTCGACACCGATATACTCAAACAAATTAAAGCACTAAAAACCGAGGCGCTACAACTCGACCAGCTAAAGCTGCTCTATGAACAGGTCGAAAATCAAAAAGCCGAGCAAGAGCGCCTCTTTGAAAGTTCACAGAAAAAGCTCAACGAAGTCTCCCTCAACAGACTACTCGATATCAATAATATCCGCATTCTCGACAAGGCCGTTGCCCCAAAATCTCCCATCTCCCCACGCATATTCGTCAACGCCGTCATCACGCTTTTAGCGGCTCTGCTAGCGGCTTTCGCACTTATTTTCGTACTCGAATTGCTCGACCTCAGCATCAAAAACCAAAGTGATATCGAGCTCAAAGCTGGTCTTCCCTTCCTTGGCGTCGTACCCGCCATTCCAAAGTCTGGTCGCGAAAAGAAGTCCACAAATCCCTACCGCTTCGTCATCGACAACCCCAAATCCCCGCTCTCCGAATGCGTTCGCACGCTCCGCACCACGCTCTCATTCATGCTTCCACCCGATAAATCCCAAGTTCTCCTCATCACTTCTCCCTCTCCCCTAGAAGGAAAAACCACCACTGCCCTCAACCTCGCCGTTACCTACGCTCTTACCAAACACCGCGTCCTCCTCATCGAAGCCGATCTGCGTCGCCCAAAACTTTACAAAGCTCTTGGCCTACCCAAAGCACAAGGTCTAACCGCCGTCCTCAACAAAGAGGCCACCCTAGAGCAAGTTATTACAAAAACCACCGTCGAACACCTCGACCTCCTCCCTTGCGGCGAAATTCCCTCCAACCCCAGTGAAATCTTCCAAAGCGATTTTTTCACCACCCTGCTTAATACCCTCAAAAACCAATACGACTACATCATTATCGATTCGCCGCCCGTTACCGCGGTTACCGACGCTCTTATCATGGCTCAGTACTCCGACGGCGTGATTATCGTTACCAAAGCGGGCAAAACCCAACTCCCCCTGCTCATTCGCGCTCGCGAACTGCTCCAAGGCGTCAACGCCCCCATCCTCGGCGTTGTCCTGAACGCACTAAGCGCCAATTCATCATCCTACAGCGGGTATTATTACTACTATACACGCGAATATTCCGAAGACTAAGCCTGCTTTCCCTCCTGTGGGGGCACAGCCCCCTACGCGCAAGCTTCCTTCGTGTTCGACGTCTTCGCGCACGATTTTATGCATTGTATGCGCTAAAGCCGCGCATCCAATGCATAAAATGCGCTCAGGCGCCGCACCCTCAGGTGATCTTGCGCTACCCCCCACAAAAAATAAGCGGGTTTTTGGGGTGCTAGCCCATAGCCCTAATGAATCAGAGTTCCTCAACGTAAAATTCAGGTAACTTTCATGATACGAAACATTTATGCTATCATTATAGAGCGTGTCTTTTGACATAGAGCGTGTCTTTTGACGCGTGCCTCGCGCCAGCGAGTATTTTGGCATAGTGTGGGTGTTAGTGATGAACTGGTCGGTTAAAGTATGTTTATTCTTGCTTTTGTGCGTGCTAGGAAGCTTGGGAACCTACGTTTATGCAGAGGATGGCCTGTCTTGTAGAGTGGATGCGGGGGTATGGGACACGCGGGGAGGGGGGCTGCGGCTTTTGGGTGCTTTGTGCGGCTTAGAAGGTGAATGTGAGGATTTTTACAATTTCGACTTTGGCAAAAAGAGCATAACGTATGCGCAGCGATTTCGCGATCAGCAAGCATGTGATTTACGGTTTTTGCTACAAAGCGCAAATACACTTTTTTATAGCGATGGCAATCGACTCTACGGGGTCGACAGCGAAACTCTCAAGCTCAACTACCTAGAAGAACGCGGCGAGGTGCTCGCCATAGCCAAAGACATAGAGTACGCGATGCAATTTGGCGTTTTGATTCAAAGCGACATAAAGCGTAGTGTTCTGATTTTAAAGGTAAAGCCTAGCGGTGTTGAAGCGGTTCTGGAAGCGGAGGTGGAGGGGGCACATAGCATAAAATGGCAAAAAGATCGCGTCGTTGTTTACGGCGATGAAGTGTTATTTTGGTGGACTAGAGACGGGGATGGCTTTGAAGAAGGGAAAAAACTGGAGCTAAATCCAAAGATCACGGAGAATAACTTTCATATCGATGAAGCGGGCATGATGGTGGTTAGTGCGCGGGAGCCACGCGTTGTATATTACCGCTTTGCCACGGCGGACCGCACCGTAGCGCGGGTTAACGCGACAGCAAGCGTGCGTGCTATTTCGGGCTCGGACTCTATGGCCATGGTTCTGACTACCGATATGTACGTTACTCGCCTTGTATCGCGTCTTGGAACCATTCTACAGAATCGTTACGAAATAAAATACTGGGATTTACCCAAAGACAAAGATGAAAAACTGTTTTTAGCGCACGGTGATAAACTCGTTTTGGCAGGCGCTAGTGAGAAACAAGCTGCAATGAGCGTTGCCACCGATGATATTACTTGGAAACGTCGTGCTATTTTTAGTATCCCGTCGTCGAAACACAGCCTTGTGTATATGGACAATAAAACGTTGACGACGCTCAACGAGGAAAGTGCGCAGACTAGCCCAGTGGAACGCCGGGATCTGAGTACAGGTGCCTTGGTTGCTGCTTTAAGTAAGGAGAACTTAGCCATACTACGAGGCGCCGATCCAGAGAAGGCTAAAGATGAGCCTGCTTTTGGGAAGATCGATAGGTTGGAGCGAGTAGGCGAGGATTCGCGCTTTGATCTGCTCTATGATGATGCGGGTAAGATTGCGCTTATGCGTTCAGTCGATATGCGGGTATGGCCCAAGATTTTTCTTCCACCCAAGACTAGCCAAATGGAGGCAAGTGCTTTGGTGGAGAGCCTAGGTATTAAAGAGTTTGACAATGGAATTGCTGCTGCTTCGGTGGTTCAAGAGGGTAAGACGTCGCAGTGGTACGTGATCCAAAACGATGAAGCGAAAGAGCTCGGCGTCGCACAGCTGTACAATGAGGCTGAAATCAACGATGCACTCAGCGCTTATGAGAAGTGGTATGGATATTGTATTGACGCGAAGACCTGTGTAATTAATCCAGTGCAAGAGGGGACGTTGGAAGGAACTAGGAAGGCTTTTGAGGCGAGTATTCTTAGTGTTAATAACCACAAACCAAATTTGTTAGCCTACTTTATGGCGGTAGCGGCGCTTTTGGCTAGTATCATTATACCGATGTGGCGAAACGGCACAGGTAAGAAAGGAAAGGTGCGCCTTGTTGAGAATGGTGCACAAACCAATAACAATATGCTGCTGCTCGATAAACAAGGACGACGCTTTGTGACCGAGAGGGATAAATCTCGCTTCCTACACCGTAGCATCTTTAGCAAACTGTTAATGCGGCTTAGTTTGTCCATTATTGCAGGCTTAGTTGTGGGTCTTTTTGTATCGTTTAGATACTTCTACGACGATAGTTTAGGCATATTTTTGACTTGGCTTTTTATTACAGGGGTTCCCGTCGCGGCCTTTGCTTGGATTATTTTGTCATGGGATTATTGGAATCGCAATTACTTGCTACGTTTTGGACGAGCCACAGAAGGGGTGTGGTTTGACGCTGCTACGCCAGAGCAAGCGATTTGTTACGCGCCCGAAGAGGGGAAGTCTTTTCGCTTGAAACGCGGACAGTGGAAGAAAGTCGATTTTGTGCCGATTATACTCTTTGATCCAGAGCGACCACATTTTGCGCTGCAATACATAGGTGACGGCTCATTCCCACTTATCCCCAAACTTGCCCTAGCCGAGAAGTGTAAAACCGCGTCTACGCGGGAAGCGTATAAGCAGATCGTGGTTTTCATTTTTTTGGGGATATGTATTGCTTTTACCCAGTTTGCGTATCACAAAGCTTACCCCAACCCGCTTTCGGTTTGGGATATGAACAGTTTGGAAGCTAGAGCATTAGAGAGCGATAGCGACTTTGTCGTACCTTGCTTGGAGCGCTGTTTCAGCAGCGATGAAGCCTGCAAACTTCAGTGCCACCAGCGCCAACTCCGCGTGATACTCAAGTCGGCAGGAATTGAGCTTGAAAGCGAACCTGCGCTAAGTCCCAAGTCGTTGCTGCAAATACAGCGCGATGCTTCGCAAACTGTCGATGACATCATTGCTACGAATGCGGCCGACTGCGCTTTATTGGCACAACAAATCCATGAAGTCCCTATTTGGACACAGAGTCTATCGAATGCTTTTTGGGAGGTTTATGCGAAAGAAGAGATCTACCAAAGCGCCGACATCGCAGCGCTAGATGAGGCGCTACGCGAGAAATCGGCGAGCTATAAGAAGTTATGTGTCGACAACAACTCTTGTGCGCTACGCAAAAACTCCTGCACCGCGCCGCCGTCGTGTACGGGCAATGTCGCCGTGCTTAAAGACGCGGTTTGTGCCTTTGCAAGATCGATTGTTGTAAGAGGCGACGATGGGGGTGGGGAGAATTGAGTGGGGCGTGGGGCTTATAACTGTGAAATGAGCATGGGGGTGATGAGGGTGGCGTTGTAGCTTAGGTGCAAAACAACGCTTGCATGCAGTGATTTACTGCGGTAGCGAAGCACCCCGCTCAATAGCGACATGAGTGCGATGGGTACAAGGGCGAAGACGTTTTGAGCGGCTTGGGCGAGGTGTAGGCTAAGGAAGAGCATGCTAGTGATGAGAATTGCGGCGAGTGCACGAGCGCAGCCGACGTCGTCGTTTTCGTTATTTTTGCTTGCAGCGCGGCAGAATGCTTCCTGTAGGAAGCCGCGAAAGAATAATTCTTCGCTAAAGGGCGCGATGAGGGCATAAAAGGCTACAACGCTTAGGCTTCCAGGTAAGCTGTGTGCAAAATTGAGTTGATTGATATCTTGCTCGGGCGCAAATAATATAAGACCAATCATAGCGATGACGGCGAGCGTGACGCCAGCGGACACGGCGTAGCGGAGGGGGAGTTTGGATTTAGCTCCCAAGCCGAGGCTGAGCAGTGCATTGGGGTGGCGAAGTTTGGCAAATATGAGGGCTAACGCAATGAAGCTGAATACAGACATGGCGTGCAGCGCTGTTTGCCAGTTCCAGCTTTGAACTTTGGTATCGCCCAAGGCATACCAAAATTGACCAAATGCAAAGCCGATCGCTAACGAAATAATAAAGGCTAGTAGCGCATCATGCCATTTAAACTTGCTGATCTGTGCTTGCTCTGAGCCACTTTTATTGAGCCTCCAAATCCCTGTACACAAAACAATGATGAGTAAGGCTAAGCATAAGATGGTATGCAGTGGTGCTGGTTTTTCGACAAGCCCAATCCACAACTCGCTGTCGGGGGGGTGAGTGAACTCGTGGGTTCCCGCTGGAAGGAGCGTTCGCTGGGCGGAGGCAATACAACGGGGGCTGCTGTTTTTGCTCGTAAGAGCGTTACTGCTTGCGCTGAGCTCTTGCTCGTTATTAAGAAAGAGTAGCAGTTCAGCGTTTTCATCGCTGCTACATAGCATCCATTGGTATTGGCTATCACTATCATTAATAAGGGTTGAGCTTTGCACAGTTTCGCTTGATAGCGTGGGAAACTCAATGACTCTCTCACCGGTTTTGGCCAAGCTAAAGAACAGCAAAGCATAAGATATAATGGTGCCAAGCGCGATGAAGAGGGTGATTTGCAGTGTGCGCATTACATTGTCTCAACGATGGCGCCCTTGTGTCCTGTTTTTTTCTCGATTTTTGCGAGTAGTAATTCGGCGTTTTTACGTTTGTTGCCGCCTTCAATGTGGACTTCGTATTGTACGTTTTTGCTTTCGTTTGTAGCCTTCACGACGCTTGCTTTGTAGCCTTTTTCGGCTAGGGCATTAACGAAGGCTTGGGCATCGTGTTTCTGTCCAAAACTGCTAAGTTGTAGAGCGTAACGTTGTGGTTTTGTGGGTTCTTTCTTAACGTTTGGCTGACGTTTCGCCTGTTGTCTTGCGATAATAGTGGGGTTAGTTTCAAGGGCGACTACAGGCAGATCGCGGGGTGGGGCTGCTTGCTCTAGGATGCTAAAAAACTCATAATTAAACTCTTGCTTTGTAATGCTGGAATTTGTTGCAAGACTTTTTGTTGGCGCCAAGTTCTCTAGAATACTTTTGCCGAGAAGTTTCGGAGACTGCTGCAAGCGCCCATTCATCAGCTGCTGACCCAAAAAAAAGACCCCGCCTACGACTAGGATGGCAACAAAAACCATGAGAGATACTTGTTTTATACCCAAAGTTTGTCGACGCATTGTGCCCCTCGTGAAGTGTAAAAAACACTGCTTTTGCAGTGCAGTATATAGGCTAGCACCAATGTTAGTATGGGCAAAATTAAAGGGTTTTGGATTCGGGCGCTCTTGGGATTACGCTTAACGTAAAGCGGTGAAGTGGCTTTCTTAAGGAAAACTCTGCTTCATGCCAGATGCGTCAATTCGTAGGACTAGGTTTCAAAGCTGGCGCCAGTAAAACGCAAAATTAAATAAAGTCAATAAAATCAATGCCCTACACACAAAAAGGCAGGCTCTAAGGTCGCTAGGCGCAATCGCGGCGCGGTAACAGTGTTTAGGCTATGAATAAGAGTTTTGTTTGGGGGCAACGTGTAAAAGCATGGGGGGTAGACCGAGACCCCGCGCGGAAACACGCAAAAGCTGTATAATTTGCGCAGGCTAGGCGAACAGCCGAGACGGCGCAAATTATATCACAGCTTTTAGCGGGTTAACGCGTGAGGCTCGGGCGTAGGGGGGCGAAAGCCCCCCACAAAAAGAAAAAGTGCTTTTAAGTTTTAACTAGTACATCTTCCAGCCAAAGCCGATGATGATTTCATGGTAGGTGTCCATGGTTTTGCTATTGGTAGGCAAGTTGCAAGCAGCGTTCATGCAGCCTTCGCCCTTATATTTGGTGCGGTGGTGGCTAAGTTTGTAGCCCAGGGCTGCGTAGATTCCCTTCCAAAAGTCGTAGCTTAGGCTTAAGTCGGCGGCGATGCCCCAGCTATTGTCGATGGCGGTGCCCCAAGTGCCGATCATTTGAGCGTTTCCAAAGCCGACATTGTAGATGAAGTCAAGACCAATGTCTGCGCGAAGCGGGCGATGGCCTAGGTGCGTGGAGTACTCCACGCCGATGAGCATACCTTGGTAGGAGTGCCCGCGATAGAGTGGGTTTCGGCTAATGTCCATAAGGCTCCAGTTGTAGCCCATGGAGAAGGCGATTGCCATGCCGTGTGGGTCGAGTTTATCGTTAGATTTTTGGAGTAAGAGTCTGTAGATGGCGCCGAGTTGGAAGCGTGAAAAGAGGGTGTCGCAGGAGTAGGTGCCGTCATCGTTATTTTTGCACGAAGTGGAGTTTTCGTCGGCAGGCGTGAATTGGAGTCTGTCGCTAAGGAAGCCGACGCCGAAGTTAAAGAACATGCCTAGGTTGGCCAAATACTGGTTATCGGCGGCCAAGCCAAATGGGAAGAATTCGAGATCCAAGCCGACGATGGGGTGGGCTTGGGTGGTGTAGGAAATGGGCGTCCAGTTTTTAACCTCGGAGTCGAGGCTGCGGATGCCAACGTCAATGTTGGCGCCGATTTTGAGCACAGGTCTTGCGCGCCCATGGCGAACTTTACCCACAAAGCTGGACTCGCTGCTGTCTTCTACTTCTTCGGTGAAGCTAAGATTAAAGTGCTGATCGGTTTTGAACTCAACATCGATAGGCTTGCTCTCATGGCCATCGAGGGAGATAAACCACTGCTCCGTAGCGGTGGGGTTGGAGTCGACTTCGTAGGTATAGGGCGTTTTTCCAAGCTCCATGCCGTTGCGCAGGATGCTTGCGCCTTGTGGGGTAGAGTCGACGCTGATTGAGATTATGGTGGGGTAGAGTGAGGGGTTGATGTCGATGAGCAGGGGATGAATGGCGTTGCGCAGTTTACTTTTTTCTTTGCCTGATAGCTTGCCACGACGTTTTAGCCCAAGTTCAAAACCCGCGAGTTGCGAGCCGTCAAAAGCGTTGTAGACGTCGATGATGAGGCTATCACGGCGGCTGCCCTTCTCGCGCTTTACGACAATGAGCCCCTCATGTCGGAGGCGCTTGTTGACCTTCTTGAGCAGCTCCACTTCCTTCCAATACTGCTCGTGATGCACGCCAATCGCACTCGCCCCATCAAGCATTTCCTTTTCGTTGTAGACAAGGTGTCCCAGATCCGTGAAGATTTCTCGAAATTCGTCACTAAGTGTGGAGCTAGCGTTCTCAATATCGGGTATGTCAACGATGCGCGAAACCCCAATTTCATCATCTGCGTAGGCCTGTAGGCTGAAAAGCAAAATGCAAAAGCCAGTTGCTAAAATGCTTAGAATACGAACAGTATTCGCTCTCATCATAAACTCCTAGTGATTATTTGCGGAATCTTGGCCCAAACTTATAAACATACCTCAGGACCTAATCCAAAGCCGAGCAAAGTGTAGCACACGTCGAAGAAATTAAAAACAAGTAGGATGTTGAGAACGATGAGCAACGCATGAGACATGCTCTGAACCATGGGTGTTGCTATGTTTTTGCTGGGGGAAGTCCCACAATTCGCTCTATCCTTTGCGCAGCATTCTTATAAATAGACAGAATGCTGCGCAAAGGATGATCTCATTGAGCTTTCAACTCGCAAAGCCTTCAGCATTGCTCGTTTCGGCTCCCCCTACGCGCGGGCTTCCTCATAAAATGCGTCAACAAACGCTAAATGTTGTGCGATGTATTTGCTAGTCGCTCATCCATCGCACAACATGCGTTTGTAACGCATTTTAATCGGCGATCCCGCGCTACCCCCTCTGCGGGGACTCAAGCCCCCGCAACGCCCCCGAAGCGATTGTTCAGAGTCAAATCCATAGAATCAACGCACTAAGCATAATCTCTTGCTCCAAAAGACCTGTCCTTTAACGCGCTTTTGGGCGCTAGCCCCAATAAATTCGAGCTTTCCTAAGGACGGCTAGCTGTAGTGTTTCGATCTTTATTTGTCATTTGCCTATATTCATTGTAGATTGGCGGTGGCTTATTAGAGCCGAGAGCTGTGTTTTAGGAGCTGGGAATGCAAGAGCATATTATTGGCAAAGAAATAGAGAGTCGCTATGTGGTCATCTCCAAGTTAGGTGGCGGCGGTATGGGTAGTGTGTATTTGGCGAAGGATATGCAGCGAAACGGGAAGGAAGTAGCGCTAAAATTGATCCGTCAAGAGCTGTGTGGGGACGCGAAAATGCGTCGCCGCTTCGTCAAAGAAGCCCAAGCATTCCACTATTTAAATCATCCCAATATTGTTCAGGTTGAGCGCTTTGGGCAAACAGCCGATGGTCAACTTTACATGGTGATGGAATATATTCGCTCATGCTCTATGCAATCGATGCGCGATGTTATCCTTCCCTTTAGACTGATTATTGACCTCAGTAAGCAGCTTCTTGATGCCTTGGCGCACTCCCATATACGTGGAATTATCCACCGCGATCTTAAGCCTGCTAATATTTTGCTATGCCCGCTTTCGAATAAAACGATTTTTCTTAAATTGGTCGACTTTGGAATCGCTAGCTTACCCCAGTTTGCCCAGAGCGGGGAGGAGTTTACACGGACAGTGTTGGGAACGCCCTACTACATGGCTCCTGAGCAATCGCGTGGTAAGGCTTTGCAAATTGGTCCTGGAACTGATCTATACAGCGTTGGAGTGCTACTATTTGAGTTGCTCGCTGGTAAGCTCCCCTACAAAGGGGCAGTCGATATAGAGACAATATTGATGCACAACGATGAACCCATACCAGAGCTTAGGGCGCGTCGCGAAATCAACGCCCCCAAAGAAATCGGGGAAATCGTACGAAAGTGCTTAGCCAAAAGGACTTGGGATCGCTATGTTAGCGCGAACGAGTTGTCTAAAACCTTGCTTGAGCTCAAATACGATAAGAATGAGTCGTATGAGCATGTTTGGGACTTGCTAAAGACGCGAATTGAAGAAGATGAGAGGAAACGCGGCGAAGAGGGTGGAGATGTGGCGCTTTCGCGTGGTTCCCTAAGTCGTCCTATTACGCTCAGCGGTCAAAGTGCTGAACTGCCATCGCGCGATTTTAGCGAGAAAATGATTAGCAATGCATTCTCCAATAAGCAGGAGACAAGCGCTATGGACAGCGGCTCAGGGAGCGGGCCGAGTTTTGCGAGTTTCGAGATAGACTCGGATTCGCAGCCTTCTTTAAGGGCGCGTTTCGCGCAGGCTGGCAATATCGTTGGCCGCACCTTGGAGATAGGACAAATTCAGGAATTGTGCCTCAACGCTATCGAGTCGCGTGGCAATATGGTGTTGATTGAAGGCGAGTGGGGTTTGGGAAAGACCACGATGTTGCAAGCTGGCGTGCAGAATTATTTGGATGCCAATATTGTTCGTTTTGTCTCCACGATGTTTAATAAGAACGAAACGAGTACAAGCTTAACTAACGTCTACGAGTTGCTTCTAGATTCTAAAAACGTCGAGAGCAATTCTTTGACAGAGTATTTACTTTTTAACTATAGCCAGCTTCGCTTTACGCACCAAAGTGATGCAGATTCTTTCGTAAGTTTCTTACGTCCTAGTCGCGACGAAGAGCTCAAGCCCGACAAAACTATATACCAAGCGATGATCGATGTGCTCGCCGCGGTCTGTGCAGATATGCCGTGCGTTGTTGCGTTGGATGATATCCACTTTGCCAATGCTTTTGAACTCGGTTTTATCGAGGCTTTCGCTGCTGCGTGTCATACACGGCCAATTCGTTGCTTGCTTATTTGCAGCGTTAACCCCAAAGAATGCTTCCCAAATACAGCGAGCGCGAACACGCTGAGGCGGTTGACGCGTTTTGAAGGCAGTCGACTCAAGACGATTCGCCTCATGCCTCTAGCTCTTACTTTTGTACGAAAGTTGCTTGAGCAGTTTTACCGCGTTGAGCAATCTGCGACAGTGTTGTTTGCTCAACTATCAAGAGGTAATCCCCTCGTTCTCCGCGAAATAATATACCTGTTTTTGGAAGAAAGGCGCATGGCGCGAGAACCCGATGGCACGTATTATATTGTCGAAGGCCGTGGCCCTACGATGAGCATCCCGCCGCTTGTGAAGGAGATTTACATTTCATATTTTAAGCGCGTCAAGAATTATCTTGAGAAGGACTTTGATCCAAAACTTGTCGATGACATAGTTACGCGGCTGGCTATTTTAGGCGAGGTGGTAGAGGACGAGTTATTGGAGGAGTTTTTTGAAACAGAGGATAAGCGTGAGTATATTGATGCCTTAGATGATGTGATTGAAGCACTCATTGGCATAGATTTTTTGCGAGAACTCAGCACTAAGCAAGGTAAAACGGCTCTAGCCTTTGAAAATAGCTACTTTACGATGGCGATTATTGGCGAGCACTCATTGAGACGTATGCGCTCACTACATAAGTTAGCCATAGATGTTAAACTAAAGTACTTCCGCAGCATGGATATTGAAACAATATCAGGCGTACTGGCGCACTTCGAGGCGATTGGTGCTGCTAGTGAGGCGCAGCTTATGCGCTATAAACTCTTTAACAAGGCTAGTGACGAAAGCATGCAATACGCATTGATCTATCACGGTATGATTTTGTACAAAGAGTTCGACGATATCTTTATGAAGATTAGTAGCGATGCTGATAAGCGAACTGCGGAGGATCTCTTTAGCCCGATCAATTGGCCAGATGTATTAGACACTTTGGGTAGAACCATATTCTATATGGGCAAGGATATGGAAGCAGAGCAAATAGTCGATAAGCTGATATATTGTGCTCAGCGTTACAATGCTCCTATATTGATTGCCAAAGCACAGTCGTTAATGGCGCTATTTTTAATGACCCGCACCGAATTTGAGGCGTCATTGCAACAACTTGATGAATCTAGCAACATTGCCGCTGGATACGAAAACGGCATAGAAATTATTGCAAATAATGCGCTTTCTAAAGCTATTGTACTCTTTATTATGGGGGATATGAATGGCTATAGGACATTATTAGAAGAAATACGAGCTATGGTGAGCGGATACGAAGAAAGCGATGATGAACATCTGCGCAAAGAGGCTATGGTAACAAATGCTTTGTTACATATTTTCGCGGCTGCTGATGAATTATTTACTTTTAATATGAAGGATTCGGCTAATCATTTAATAACAGCCAAGAATACGCTTTCGCTACATAAGGTTAATTTTTTCGCCGATTTAGCCGAGAAGTTCTATGTTGTATATTCTCTGTGGACTAACCAGCGGCAGCTAACATCGCAAAATTACGAAGAAATAAAAAATAGTATTTCTTCATACGATAGTATGCGTTTTGCAGGTTTTCCCGAGATCCTTACAGCGACGTTTTTGCTCTCTCGCGATCTTTTCACTGAGGCTTTAGAGCTTGTTGATATCGCCGAAAAACTCTTTAAAGTTACGCAAAGCCAAATTGGTGCAGCATTTTGTTTATATGTCCGTTCTCTCGTTGCTTTGCGTCAACTCGATATTAGACTTTGTCTTTCTTACGCTACGCAGACGCTAAAGCTATCGGTTAACAAGAACTATTTTCTTGTGGGTGCTAGTTTATTGCTTGCAAGCATTTGTGCGAAGCATGCAAAGATAGATGACAAGTCAATCATATATTATCAAAATGCTGTGAAGTTGTATGAACGCTCATGTAAAGGCTTTATACATGTTGAATCGGCGAGTTTGGTAATGCATATACTAGAGCATGGAGTAGACCAGTCTTTCTTTGAAGCGGCAGATCGATATTTTGACAAACCCAGTTCTCGCTACAACGCGCTAATATCGGTTAGTAGCATAGCTTTTGTCATGGCCGCTATAGCGAAGAATATGCCTAGGGTGCTGCGATATTACAGCGAGGTGGTTAAGACTACCCTTGGTGGTTACGATTTTTTCTTGCTCAACCAAGTGCTGCCAAACGGCTTGCAAAAAGTCATCGATTTTATCGACGAGAGCGGGAGTACTGATATTAGCGTTGTCGCCATGCGCGCGGGCATCATCAAAATGCAGGAACGCGAAGCGATTATATCCCTCAACCCAATTATGGTTACAGAACTCAATTTTGACGAGTTCGATGCGAGTTTGGACGATTTGGATAAAATGCTTGCGTAGCAAGTCCTGGACTTATGGATGGGGCTTTGCCCCACGCTTCGCTAAGCGCTAGCGCCTTTAGGGGAAACTCGAGTGTGTAAAGCCTTTTGCGTAAACTCACACTTAGCTACTCATTCCCAACGCCATCCCATCCAGGGCGCACAGTATCTAGTTGTCCTCTTATCGTTGCCCAGTCTCTGATACAATGAGACCACTTTTTAGTGAGGTTTTGTATTCGCAAATATAGTAGTTTAGTCAGAGCCTCAACATTTGGTAGAGCACCTTTATTATTCGTTACCTTACGAAGTGCGGCATTTACACTTTCTACTATGTTAGTCGTGTAAATCTGCTTTCTAATCGCAGGCGGGTAGTCAAAAAGCTGTTCAACAAGGCGATAATTTTGTTGCCACACTTTTGTTGCCCCTGGATACTTTTTTCTCATTTCTCGATAAACGCCTCGTAATTTACTTGAGCTTGTTCTATCTGCATTGCAGCGTAAAAGCTCTTGAGATCATTACAAAACTCTTTGTAGTGTTTAGTATATGACCGAAGGACCAAAAGCAGCGTGTATAGTTTCTTCAATGCCTCTCAAACCATCAGCTGAAACAAATGCTAGGATTCGCACGCCCCTAGCTTTAAGGCTTTCAAAAATATTGAGCCATTCTTTGGCCCCTTCGGTATCTCTACACCAAAACCCAAGTACATCCTTATAACCCTCAGCATCAATATCAAAAATAACATAGATTGCTTTCTTAACACTATGCCTATTTTCCTTGACGTCAGCAAACAGCGCACCCATATAGAGAAAGGGATACGCGCTCTTGAGTGGGCGATTCAGCCAAATCAGGTCGGTTCTATAAAACTATAAAAGAAATTTTTCGTGAATTTTCGTGTATTTCGTGCTTCAAAATTTAAAGACACGAAAGGCACTAAAGTCTATAACAAATCAAGTCGGTTCTATAAAACTAAAAAAAAAATCGTGAATTTTCGTGTATTTCGTGGTTCAAAATTTAAAGACACGAAAGGCACTAAAGTCTATAACAAATCAAGCTGGTTCTATAAAACTAAAAAAAAATTCGTGAATTTTCGTGTATTTCGTGCTTCGAAATTTAAAGACACGAAAGGCACGAAAGTCTATAACAAATCAAGCTGGTTCTATAAAACTAAAAAAGAAATTTTTCGTGAATTTTCGTGTATTTCGTGCTTCGAAATTTAAAGACACGAAAGGCACGAAAGTCTATAACAAATCAAGTCGGTTCTATAAAACTAAAAAAGAAATTTTTCGTGAATTTTCGTGTATTTCGTGGTTCAAAGAGTGTGTAAAGCCTTTTGCGTAAAGCTAGATTAGTCGATATGGGTGCATCAATACGTTCTATCCTTTGCACCACGACGCTTGTTCTGACTTTCCCACTATAAAAAAAATCCATCTTGCCCGAAGGGCGAGATGGATTTTTAAATAGGACAAAGTAAAGACTAACGCTTCGAGAATTGGAAGCGAGCACGAGCGCCGCGAAGACCGTATTTTTTACGCTCTTTCGCACGCGAATCACGTGTTAAGAATCCAGCGTGCTTGAGGTCGGTTCGCAGTTTGGGGTCGTAGCTTACGAGTGCCCTTGCGATACCTTGGAGGACAGCACCTGCTTGTCCTGATTTACCGCCACCTTTGACGTTGATCAAAATATCAAATGCTTCTCCGAGGTTAACCAAATTGAGCGGTTGTTTAAGGAGCATTCGGAGTGTGGGTCGATCAAAGTATGTCTCAAGACTTCGTCGATTCACAATCAGATTGCCCTTCCCTGGTCTTAGATAAACACGCGCCACTGCGCTTTTTCGTCGGCCTGTAGCCATCCATTGAACACTAATCATAAAATTTTAGCTCCGTTAAGGTATAAATGAGTTAGCCTAGAGGGCCAAAACTTTGGGCTGCTGTGCCGCGTGGGGATGCTCAGAGCCACTATAAATTTTTAATTTTGACAGCATACTACGACCTAGAGTGTTTTTGGGCAGCATGCCTTTGACAGCGCTTTTAAATACTCTTTCGGGCTTTGTATCCATGAGTTTGCCCGCTGTTATTTCACGGATTCCTTTGAGGTAGCCTGTGTGTCTGTAATACATTTTATCGGCAAGCTTGTTGCCCGATAATTTGAGTTTATCAACGTTAATGACGATGACAAACTCACCTGTGTCCACATGGGGAGTGTACGTTGGGCGATGCTTACCGCGTAAAATGGTTGCAACCTTCGTTGCTGCACGTCCTAGCGTCTGGCCTTCCAGATCAATTACGTACCACCCTCGCTCAAGCTCGCCTGGCTTTGCGCTATATGTCTTCATGAAATCACCTTTAAAATTTGCAGCTTCCTAATATAGGAGAACCAAAGAACAACTATTCGCAACAACTTTAGCTGTCGCGCACACCTCACATCGTAGGTATTTCGCACAAGCGGTCCCATTGAAACGCACACCTTCACTAAATGCCGGCATCAGGGCTCAATAACGATGCTTCCCAACTAGCTATGGCTGTGTGTCCCACTCGCCAGCGCGCGCGTAATCTACAGAGCTTAGATTAAAATTGCAAGGAAAATGTTTTAAACATAAGAAATTGGAAGGAGCGGCCATCCACAGAATGCTCGCTGCTTAGACAGATCGCGTTTTGTCACTTCATAGATTGGCGGTGCAAGCCTATAATGCAGGAAGAACTCGCCTTGCATGCTTTAGAATTTTGCTCAAGACGTCGGGATTAATAACAAAAAGTGAGCTTAAGTGAGAAAATAAAACTTGACGTTTTTGCCACTTTTACGTAGAATAACCGCTGTTCGCAAGATTGATTCTGCGGACAGGGCGCCAGGATGGCGGAATGGTAGACGCTGGAGACTTAAAATCTCCTATCCAATTTGGGTGTGCGGGTTCAAGTCCCGCTCCTGGTATCAAAAAAAGGTCGAGAGCTTCGCTCTCGGCCTTTTTTTGTAGGCAAATCAGTACTCCAGCCATAAATCAAAGCTTCGAGACCTTTGCACGGCAAGAAATAACGAATATAATTTTACAAATTCGATACAGTCTTAAACAAAATGAGAACTTTTGTAGAGAAACACAAGTTAACAATGCTAATTAAATAAGGCTGGTGGAAGATAAGATTACATTTTATTCGAAAAGTGCTTAAAAGACTGCTTTCTTAGTGCCACAGCCGTCCAGGCTGTGGCCGCTTCGCGCGCGGCCTCAGCCGCGACCAATCGCTGACATCCATGTCGCGATTGAAGGGGAGGGGGGTACGGGGGGAAACATCTTTTCTTTG
>Ga0265293_10003441_pt1 | contig 29395 bp, 26 predicted proteins | sample Munlanlewell138R_FD_192505 | JGI IMG/M metagenome (GOLD analysis project Ga0265293, IMG submission 192505) | Leachate microbial communities from a municipal landfill in Southern Ontario, Canada - Leachate well 138R | ecosystem: Engineered > Solid waste > Landfill > Unclassified | place: Canada... | reverse complement strand
ATATCAAAAAGATGTTAAGGATAGAACTCTATGCATACCGTAGTGAAAAAGAGAGAGTTTTGGATGATAAAATCCATAAATTGTATCAAAATGTCCCATTTGAATTTAAACAATCATAATTTTGTTCAAAGATGTCCCAAAGGCTACATGCTAAAAAACATCATTACAATAGGTGTTACTTTTTGACCCACATTTGTTTTCCCATTTATCTGGTCTTCTATTGACTCTTTCTCCGGAGACCTGTATAGTAGGTTCTTGTCGACGCAGGGTAGAGCAGTTGGCAGCTCGTCGGGCTCATAACCCGGAGGTCACAGGTTCGAGTCCTGTCCCTGCTAAAAAATAAGTTGTTTAAAATAAACAACTTGCGAGAGTCTTACCGGAATAACCGGCGTTTTATCAATCTGACTTACAGATGGGGTTACAGATAAACCCACTGAGAGGAGAACGAAATACGCCGGTTTTGTGTTTTCAAACGTCGCGGACAGAGAATCTACTACGTCCAAATCAAGGATCCAGAAACAGGAATGTACCTCCCTGCACGCTCCACCGGAACCACCGACGAGAGTGAGGCTACATGATTGCAGCTGACTGGGTTCGTGATGGTTTGCCAGCAGTACAGAAGACATCCAAGAAGAAACCAATCCAAGAGGTCTATACCCTTGATTCCATCGTGCATGTCTTGGGCAAGGTGGAAATTGATTCAAAGGATGCACTCAGGATCACCTCGGTACTCCAGGATAAAGGCATCATCGGAAATGTCGCCATCCAGAAGAACTCCAAGAAAGAGCTGCTATTGATACCCTACCTCGAGGAGTTTTGGGACTATGAAAAATCTCCCTAGGTACGGGAAAAGCTTGCATATGGACAAAGCATTGGCAAACGACACTGCTATGAACAAACAAAAAAGATCCATCACTTGAAGAACTTTTTCCCCGCTACTACCAGGATCGTTGATATCACCCGGGATGATCTCAGGGAATTCCAGATCTCCCTAAAGGAAAAGAATCTCGCACCAAAGACCATCAACATAATCCTCACCGTTGGCTCGGTGGCATTCGGTTGGTTGATCGATCGAGGTGAGATCACAACAAATCCATCATCAGGATTAAGGAAATTTGCAGGAGAGTCCAAGAAACGAGATATTCTCACAGCCAAAGAAGTACAGCAGCTATTCTCAGTGAAATGGATTGATGAACGTTCTAGAGTAGCGAACCTGCTCTCCATGACTACTGGTATGCGTGCCAGCGAGGTTGTTGCATTGCAGCCTGCCGATATCAAAGAAGATCGCCTTATGATTCGTCACTCGTATAGTTTTGCTGACGGATTGAAAAAGCCAAAGAATGGGGAAGAAAGGGTTGTTCCCCTACTTCCTGAAGTTCGCGAGGAGTTGATCAACCTGCTTTTACAAAACCCTCATCCGGATAAGCAGTTCATTTTCTACGGACCAAAACCCAACAAGCCGATGAATATCGATGTACTGAGTAAATACACAATGTCTTACGGGGATAAAACTATATACTTCCCAATCTTATCAGATCCTTCTCGTACCATAATTTTTTTATCCTTCAATTCTTTAATTGCTCTTTGTACTGATCTCATTGAAAGTGTCGATTGCTCGGCTATCTGCTTTTGCGTCAATGTTCCATCCTGTTTGACTATGTGTAAAACTATCGCTGCATTCTCGGTAAGTTGCATCTCAGCAGTTTTTACACCGCCATTTACACCGCCATTTACACCGCCATTTACACCGCCATCAACTTGTTCATCAAGGATTTTAACTGCTTCCTTATTGTAAGGGAAACAAACTGAAATGAAGTGTTCTGATATTTCAAAAATATCCTTCGAGTAGGCTTTCAAAATCTTCTTCATTCCCGATCCGAGCTGCTCACATAAGTCCATATCCGAAAATATTCTCATGAGTTCCCTATTCCTAGGATGTGATCGTCCTTTGAAAAACTCGTCCTCAGTCAGACCAACTGGAAGTCCTCCGGTGGAGATGACTTCAATTCGATCATCATAAATCTCGAATACAGGATATGAACCATTGATATAGTCATTGTGAATTATTGCATTAAGAACCGCTTCACGCATGGCATCCTTATCAATTAGTCTGAGTTCTCTTCTAGCAGCATCTCCCCCAACTCTTACCACCGTAGTGTTGACGACTTCCAGTTTATCGAGAACCTGATATGCTGATTTAATAAGACATCCCCGACCAAATTCATTGCGTTCCAAGATATCAAGTTTTTGTGTTCCCCTGAATCTGGCTACTTTTACAGAGTTGCCATTGTTGTCTGCCATGAGATAGGCAGCATAATTATAACGATCATCTTCGGTATAAAGACCAAGATTTCTCAGAAAGAATTCGCTACTGGCATCATAACCTTTTTCAGCGTAGTAGATTCTCAGCTGAGTGAATGTGAGATGCTGGTTCGGGGAAACAACATTAGTTAGCGTATGTGCAACCCGACGCGAACTCAATTCGGCTATCAGTTTATGAGTCATTGGAGAAGATTGGGAACCAATCCGAGTATAGCAACCTTTCACACTCATTCCGTACTTTTTCAAATAGTAGGGCTTTTCCAATCCTTGTGCGACGGTGATGCGGATATATGGAATGCCATTATCCCGCTTTACTTCCACATTGAAAAGACCCATTGTAGCGGGCAAAATATTGTTCTTAATCCGATCGATAATCGCGAGGGACAACCGATCAGGATTTTGTACTCCATTAATAGTTCCATCATCGTTCATGCCGATGAACAGCTCTCCTCCCAAAGAATTCAAGAAGGCTACAATTTCTTTTTCGAAATCATCTGAAAGTTCTCTTTTGTATTCTACTGTTATGCTTTCCATGCTGGATTGTCCTTATAATTTCCTTTATGTAAGTATACCACGCATCGCAAAAGTTGTCGCATATTCATGTCGGCAACTAAAATCCGACTGAAGTGTAGAACAATTCTTTGCGCTTAATAAACCTCTCCAACTGTCTGATATATCCATCCATCTTCGACATGTTGATTACCATCGTTCTTAAAGCTGCCGAGGTATCTGAAGGGATCTCAACCAACTCCGGTCGGGTTGGTTTGACCATGGAGAAATCAGGGATCTTGATTTGTTGTGCCTTGCTAGTGGTCTCACATCCGTTCAGCGTTAAAACGAGTAACAATATCATTGGCGAAAGTAATGACTTCCTCATCAGTCTCGGTTTCTTGGATCTGCTGCTCTTAAATCTGTTGTTCCTCTCGTATCTCTTCATTTGCTTCAACTACTTTTTGGTTTTCCACGATGAATGTTTCGTAAACCTGATTTTGTTTCTGCTGATGGATTATCTGCTGTTGCTGAAATGTAATCTTCTTTGCCACCCTATTCCTCCTTGTAGGCTTTGAAGCCTTCGATAGTGCACTCGGTAAAATACTCCTCCATCACCCGCTCCTGGAGTTCTGAATCCCCGTTGATGGAGTTCTTTCTAAGCGCATCGAAGATCACCTTGTCGTTCTTCAATCCGATAGTGAGTCCGGCAGCTATGCTATGACAGCCTTAGGGCTCATGGCATGCAATAAAGACTACAAAGTAAAGTTTTTCACTGTAAGTCAGCTAGTACTTCTATTAAAGAAAGCTCTTTATGATGGTACTTTGGAGAACTTTTTATCTATTTTAAGAGCTCAAGATGTATTACTTCTCGATGAGCTAGGGTACATCCCAATGGATCTTGAAAGCGCACAACTTTTATTTCGAGTTGTTTCTGAATCATATGAAAGAAAAGCTTTAATCATTACAACAAATCTCCCCTTTTCTGAATGGGGAAAAATGTTTACTGATGATGAACTCGCTGCTGCCATGATAGATAGAATAGTTCACTATGGGCACCTTATTAATACTGGAAATAAAGATTGGCGCCTAGAAAACTCGTTAATGTTGGATAAGGTAAGGGAAAAATAAGAATTACTGATAGCTTGAGATGTAATGACAAAAAGTTGGAATTCCAATTGACAATTAATTTACTTTCATATTGACAAAACACATCACCTGGGTAAACTCGCTCAGTCCTGATACCTCTCCACCAGGAGAATCGAAGAGCAGCACGATCCGATCGACATTCTCAGAGGATGCAGCTTTCTGGAACACACTCTGCAGATATCCGGTGGGAAGACCTCCCATGAGCCAGGTCCCAAAACTCCACTGTCGTGAGAGTACTCCTTGGATCTTGATGAATGCCATCGTCCCATCGATCCAATACGGATCGACAATCTCATCGAAGGCCACCTCAAGATCCTTGCGGTCCTGTACTGAAAAGCTCATCTCCTGGATCTCACGAAGCGGCAGAGAGTACATGCCATCGATTGCCCATAGCCTTCTCATACCTCTTCCTCCTGCTTCACATGGGAAATCGCATCCTCGAGGCCACGACTTCGGATCTCCTCCATCTCGTCATGAAGATCATCGAGAACCTCATCAAAATCGAATCCCAAGGCAGCCGATTCCTTCTTGCGCGAGGATAGTTTCCTGAATTCCCCGAATGCGGAGTTGGGTCTAGCCGGGCCGAAGCTCTGGATCTCATCCCCAGGTCTTCCCTGCAGCACCACACCTGGTTCCAATGAGTAATCGGGAACGTCCATCACAGGACTTTCGGGATTGCGTGTGATCGGAGTCTTCCCAAGGATCGTTGAAGCATCACCAGATGGTGTCTTGATGAACAAGCCGAAGAGTGAGTTGACCTCACTGGCGGTGATCTCACTCTCGAAATACCGATCCAACTTCTTGATCGTCTCGGTCACCGGTGCTAGAAACGGTCTTCCCCGATACTCCCGGGGACGACGCGGGGTATAGCACAAGAATGCATTTCTCCGCTTGCTCTTCGCTCCGATGAAGGGAATGTAGATCGCTTTCTGATCGGCAAGGTCAGTATCACCAGGATGCACGTATACACCGATTGGTCGACCTTGGGCATCGAGTTTCACTCCGTTCACCATGGTGCGGGTATTGCTTTGGAAATGATCATTACGGACCCGATCGGCTTCGATGATGTTGATCTTCAAGGCGTTTACGGTCCTGTCTTCATGACCCATGGGCAAGGTCACCAACACATCCCCGCTGGTAAGCTTGCTCAGGTAGATGAGGAACTGCAACTGATTGAACGTGAACTGTCCGTTATAGTCGCAATCGGTACTCTCTGCCCACAGTTTCCAGCGCTGCTTGATCTGGGTTTGTAATGCTTCGATCTGTGTTTTCGATAGCGGAACCAAACCCTCCACAATGGAAGGCTGCATCTTCAATCCGCTACCGATCGTATTGGAAGCATTGAGAAACACTGCTCCCGCACCAATGGTGGTATAGGTAACCAGTGATCGGGAATACGATCGAAGCTGCGATAACGAATGATCGGTATCATCACCGACGGAAACAGTGTTGGAAAGTCCATGTCGGGTTTTCGCTCCGGTATACCCTCCACCACCATACGCAAACGCATCGATCGCAGCTTTCGCACGGATGCGCTTAATACCAAAAGAAGGAGAAAAATAGGAGATAACGTGATCCAAAGTGGTTATTCTAGAAGTTCGGTCTGACATGCAGTGGACCTCCCTTCCCATCAAGCAATGAGATCTGATCTGACCAGAAATGAATCATATCTTTGATCTCAGCGATATTTGCCCTGGTCACACGCTGACGCGATCCATCGGCATGAGTGATCTCATACGATGAACCGCTGATCATCACAGCATTCAGAGCACTAATAGCTTGATCTCGAAATAGGACCATCTGATCCCTTGGTATTCCCAACATGCCTCAAGTGTATTGGGATTAAGGGAGCATCAATAGGTCAGGATTTTGATTATTGAAAGGTTGCGAACTTTTAATCTACCAATCTTTGATAACTAATTATCATCCGAAAGTACGTGTGCAATATAATTAATTAGAGATATTGCCTTTAGACTGTTAACTTTCGTTCCATAGTCTAGCGATTCTCCATGTAAAACCATATGACGATTCAACTCAGAAAAGCCTGCTGGCCTTCTATTCTCAGGAGCGCCAATAGGAAGAGTACGAGCAAGAGGACTTAAGAGTGCAGCTTTGTATGTGTCCGATGCAATTTTTTCAACATAAATTGCTGTTTTTGGCTTCCCACCTGTTCTTATAAAATAATACTCATCAAATACTTCCTTGCATATTCCATCTGTCTGAGCAAGAAGAACTGGAATTGAAAGTTCATACTCTCCTTTTCTATGTGCATTAAAAGCAGCTTTTATTATTTTCTGGCGATTAGGATACTTTTCCATAATTGATTCTTCAATCTTATCAATTCTATCTTCATAGTATTCACATAACAATTCTTCTACTGCAGCTACTTCACCATCGGACAACATTTGTTTTAACTCCCAAAGTCCTGGTAATGGCATCCTCATATCTAAATACCACCCATGCTCACCAAGTAAGAGAAGGGCCTCCTGTGTACGAGGAGGTAACTCACGAAAAGTCTTATGGAGGTTTTCATAAACATGAATAAATTTTTCTTGAATTGCTCTCTGAAGATCTAAGGCGGGTTGTATGAATCTTGTCATGTCAGGCAGAAGATCTTGTGGGAGTTGAAAAGACTGCAAACTTCTTATTAATCGATTCTGCTCTTCAAGAAATGGAGCCATTTCTCTTTGAAGTTTATTTTGAACTTCTATAATGGGTTGAATGGCTTCTTGAAGTTTTTCGGTCTGTTCAATAACGTGAGAGGATATACCTTTCATCCGATCAGAGATTATCTTCCACTCCTCAAAATGAAGATCTAATGGGTCGAAAGGTATGTCTGCAGTTTCCAATATTTCTATCCTCTTAATTTATCTCAAACAGACTGAATTCCGCTAATTTATTCCATCTGATATTTCCCTATACTTCTGGAAGATTGTAAACTACCTATAATCTGGGTGAATTATCTCTTTTAATACAATTATCAGTTCATCCACAGTCATTGGATCTAAAGATAAAGTGTTTCGAATAGGTTCAAATGAGGAAAGCATTCTATGTGATGTCTCAAGAGTTGGCATATGGGAATTTAGACTGCGATCTTTAAATATTTGGAAACGACCCAAATTGTTGATTAAGAAACTAGCAATATTCATATGCTCTGATTCATTATTGCCATCAAATCCCGGGAATTTTGGGTCCTTGCCAAAAGGTTCTGCATCTTTCTCTAATTTTAATTTATCCTCATCTGATAACTCATTATAGGATTTTTCAATGAAACTCCACATGTCTAAAATATCAAGAACTTCCCGAACTTTAGGTGGTGTCTCTTGGTCTTCGAAAGGTATACCGGAATATTTCCAGGGAATCCCCCATTCATTTTGGCTGTATATAGCAGATTGTATAAATTCTGGTTCTATTTCACCTTCAATTTTCAACTGCACATAAAGCTCACTGAGCATTAGCAATATTAATTTCTCACCATCTGTGATTTTCATAAAACCTCCCAATCTGATTAGACTATTAATTCTCTTCTTTTTTACTATCTGTTAAAGATTTTGCTACAGGTAGGAATTCATAAATCTTATAGTAGATACTTTTTCCTATAGATTTGATATCTATAAACGCAGTTGCCTCTGAAAGATTTTCAATATCCTCTTTCAACGACAAACAAAGTTCTTTTGCGCGATTACTATCCATCTCATTAAAATGTTCACTTTGAGTATTTAAAAAAAGTGAGTACTCTTCAATTTCTTGTGCAATTTTATTAACTTCAAGTCCTTTAATTGTTAAATTAGTACATGAAGGACCAACTTTAGAAACGACTTTTATAATCCGATTCGTTTCAGCATGTACCTGAGAAGTCTCTACCAAACCTCTTCTTCTAATAAATTCATCTCTCACCTTTTTTGCCTCGGTAGCAGAATTTCGTGAGTGGACTGCTTGACGGTACGCATAGATTGCACCTCCAATAGAAGCTATTGATCCCAGAAATGTTAAAACTGAATCCATTATTTCAAATCCTTTCCCGACTTCCCTACAATAAATCGCAATACCCAATCGTATTAGTCCTACTTAAAGGTATTGTAATTCAATAATAACCTGCTAGCAATAATTATGTGTGAATAATAGCAAATAATTGCAAGAACTCAGAAAAATATTTTTAAAAATTTATGTAACCACTATAGAATCATACCCAACCGCAGCTGCCGCAGCTCTGGCATAAATATGGGTATCCAACGCTTCATTCCGTTCCCTGATCTTCACCCACTCCCATTTGACCTTAGAACGTTTGTCTTTCGGTGTGGTCTTTTGGAGAACTTCGGCACAAAGTTGCTTGAAATATTCATCATCACGGTCCTGGGGAAAATGACTCCAGCCGAATGGATATGGTTCATCACCCTCTGGTGGTTTTTGCTTCAACCAATGGAAAAGCTCACTCTTGAGAAACGATGAACCAACCTCGTAGTAAAAGAGAGCATTCCTCATATGCTTCCCACCAATATGATCAACCGCTTTTGCTCTCGAAATCGGAGCTTTGAGACGATCCGATCCTTGGATCGCCAGTACTCGGTCCTGAGGATATCCACGGCAGAAATGGTACACTGTCTCCGTGTTATATCCAGCATCGATACAGATTCCTGAGAGATAGAGATTATCACCTGTGGGATGGGACCAATGCTTGGCCATCAAAGCTGCAAGTTCGGTCCAACACCGATCGCTCAGGTTATTGGTAGAAGTGTCGGCAGTAATCACATGATACTCAACACTCCAATGTTCAAATCGCTTTCCCCATCCAATCACTTCAACCTCGATACGGTTCTCCTGGACATCAGCTCCTGCAGTAAGCATTAGGATCTCTTCGTGGATCTCTCCCGATCTCCATGATTCCTTCCTACCACGTAGGACTTCCCAATCCTGCTGCTGTGATTTTTCTTCCCATGTTTCGGCAAGTTCGTCATTGATGAATGAGATGAGCTTGTTCACATTGCCTTGGGAATCGAGCCACTGTTCGACCAATGATTCCCAGGTGGTCCACCCACAGGAGCATAGAGAGAACTAATCTGATAACTTCTCACCCGCTTGGATACCCGATTCGGATTCGTTGGTCTCCACTGGCCTTTTTTGAGCATCAACTCCTTGTGGTAGTTCTTGAGCTTACTCTTGCAATACGGACACTCATACCACACCTCCCTATCCCCAGATGGGGATTTCTCCCACTTCATCTGAGACCAAAGGAACACCTGATATTCTCCACAGTGAGGACACGGGACAAAGAACTTGCGCATATCACCAGAAAGGTAGCCCGCTTCGATTTTGCTTCTACCTTTGACTGAAGGCTTGGAAACCGCTACCGCTTTCGCATTGGGATAGGTTCTCAACCTCTTGAGAAGAAGCGTCCACGGATCTCCCCAACCATTGAGATCATCAGGCCACTCATCGATCTCATCACCGATAACAATCCGCTTAGGAGAGGAGATAAGATCGGTGATCGATCCTGCGTTACCAACGTTGAGTGATCCACCAGGAAACAGTTTGAGCCGGGTGGTATTCCCTCCCTCCAAAGTTCTCTTCTTCACAACCTTTGATCTAAGATCGGCAAGGTATCCTTGGTCCTGCAGCTCTTCGATGGTCACCGGTTCGATCAGATCATCAAAGATTGCCGATCCATCGGTTATCAATCCATGACCCATCCGATACGGAGTCGCGGTGAGCCCGATCACTCGGATATCGGGATTGGCCTCCTGCAGCTTCCCAAGAAATGTGCGATACACACCCTCAGCCTTATGCGACACCAAATGCGCTTCATCAATAATCACCAGATCGATATAACCGACTTCCTGATTGCGTATCGACTGGATACCGGCAAATGTGATCGGCTCTCCGATTTCCTTCTTTCCGATCCCCGCCGAGTAGATGCCCAGCGGCGCATTCGGCCAATGCTGCCTGAGCTTGGCAGCATCTTGTTCAATCAACTCTTTCACATGAGTGAGCATCAATATCCGAGTCTCTGGCCAATTCTGCAGCGCATCCTTACAAAGTTCTGCGATGATGTGGCTCTTGCCCGATCCAGTTGGCAGCACAAGACACGGATGTCCATCGTGCTGCGTAAACCATTTATAGAGTAGGTTGATAGCTTTCTTCTGATATGGACGTAATCCAATCATATTCATTTATATTTCCCGTGTAACTTTAGCTCTTGACAACTAATATTCAGATGATAATATTGGAGACACTTTTCCCGAAAAGGGGATTCAAGGAGGCGCCCACTATGGCAGAGTTTTTGAATTTCCCGGATCTGATCTTCACAGGTCATTATGTGAAGTCCTGTAACTAGGGAAGTAATTCTCCTTTGACTGGGAGCAGAACGAAAATTTAGCTTCACTGAGTGAGGCGAAGATTGAAGCCGGTTTCCCTGTTGTGGAATGACACACAACTTCGAAATCGGGCCGTGAGGATAATGCTGGAGTTCCGTGTTACAGGGTTGTGATAGCGCAGGGGAGTAATATGTGACCAGTCCAGAAATGGAAGGGAATATATCTCCACTGAATTGCGCACAACAATTCAGAGGGGAACTCTTCCAGTCTCTATTATGTGCAAAATTTTTTTTCTTATTTTTCCTCATGCTTGAATATCTCCCCATTGAATACTTCTCTCACCAGATCCACAGCAGGTTCACCAAATGGTCCTCCCACCAGAATCTCCTTGCTCGAATACCCATCCTCTCCGTTGACCACCATTTGATCTCCGACCAGATAACAGGCATTCCATGCATCACCCTTCTCCTCCACCAACTTCCATGGGACCAAATCCGGATGAAACACATGGGCTCGGCATCCTTCATACTGAGCATTCTTGGGAATCTCCGATCCCCACCACTCACATACCCAGGTACTCTCTTTGGTGGCGGTAGCATGAGAGCAAGTACGACAATTCACTTCCCGTATAGGCTGCTTTTCATGACAAAAGGAATATGCTGCACAGAGCGTAAGCGTAATCTCGCAGCCAATTTTATTGGCTACTCCTAATCATTATAGTGTAGAGATGAAAAGGAAGAAGTTATTTCTTTTTACCACGAAGTATATAGGGGGCTATTCTATCAGGATCGGGAGTAGCTTTTCTTAGGGTGTCGTAATAATCATCAATTGAAGAGAGGTCAACGTTATGAGGGAGCATTGCATCCCAGTCATTATCGGTTGTACAGGAGGCAGCATTGCTAAAGAGGTACGTGAAATATTTTTGAGGGTCAACTTTCATAGCTTTACAGGTTTCAACTAACGAATAATAGAGGGCAGAACTGCGAGCTCCCTGGGGAGTAATACAGAAAAGAAAGGCCTTACGTCCAACCGCAAATGGTCTTATGCAGTTTTCCGCGAGAAATACGTAATTACACATTTCTCGCGGAGCGATTGACCCGCCCGTTTGCAATGGGAGCGTCCAACTGGCTCTTTTCCAATACTGATAGTGGGGCAGAGGTTTCCAGCGTGATGTATACGCTTGCACAGAACGCAAAGCTGAATGGTATAAACGAGATGGATTATCTTTGGGCTCTCTTGGACAGAATTCCCAGCTGCTCCACCGAAAAGGACTGGGAGAAGCTTCTGCCTTGGAACATTGACCTCTCGGATATCGGTGAAAAGAAAGCCCTTCTGATTTCGGCAAAACCTGACCCGTTGAGAACTGAACCCTATGTTATTCGGGGAGGGAAGTACTAACCGCATAGATTTTGAACCCAGATAACCATACAAGCCATTGGGGTTAGAGGATGCTACAAAGCAACCTAGCCTCGCTTTCTTATGTAATAGTATCTAATAGAATCCCGTTTATAGCCATGAGGTCCCTCTTATGGTTTTATTATTACCTAGAACCGATAACAGTCACAGAGGGGTCGAATTTACAGTTACGTTGAAACCCAGAAGGTAGTTGAAGCAAATGAAGAGATACGAGAGGAACAAAAGATTGAAGAGCAGCAGATCCAAGAAACCGAGACTGATGAGGAAGTCATTACTTTCGCCAATGATATTGTTACTCGTTTTAACACTGAGCGGATGTGAAACCATAAGAGCAGCACAACAGATCAAGATCCCAGACTTCTCCATCATCAAACCAACCCGACCGGAGTTGGTTGAGATCCCTACTGACACCTCGGCAGCCTTGAAGGCAATGGCAATTAATATGTCGAAGATGGACGGATACTTTCGACAGTTGGAGATGTTTGTGGAATGTCAGAAATCCATGTATGATTCTATTTTGGTTATCAACTAGCAACTTAAAAACAAATTCGAAGAGAAGTCTCGTTTTATCAGAGATGATTATAGTGAAGTGCGGTAGATGGATATCTTGGGGGATAACTTGAATAAAGTTCTCATCTGTTGAGTCTGGAATATTGTCATTGCTAGCTAATCATATGATTCTAAAAGATTACTATCGTTCTAATATTTTGAATAATCCATAAATTTGTTGGGTACTTGAATCCATGCTCCAGGAAGGTTCGGGATTGGTTTATCGTGAAATTCCGCATCATTGGCGATGAGTATAAACTTGCCAGAAAACTCTATCGTATTATTTGATAAAGAGTTAAATAATTTAATGACCTTTTTATCTAGCAAACATGAAGCAAAAACATCGTCCCATAAGTGGATCGAAGAATTAAACTTATCAATTTTATTTCGTATGATTTCAGCTTCTCCACTAACATACCCATGTTCGATTATTCGAGTATCATACTTGTTGAGTAGTTCTCTTACTCCGTCCCTCTTTCCTATTCCGTAAATTCCAAGAAGCAAAAAGACATGTTGATGTGGATCATTCAAAAATGTATCTACTAATTTCAGTGCGTCAGTAATTGCGCTCTTTCCTCGACATCTTTCCATAATTTTCCCACCTCCTGAGGGCTTCTAGGGTTATTGACAAGCTGTGATCTTTTTCAATTGTTGGATATTTAACCTGAAGTACTTCCTTTTGTTAAATTGCAGTCAGGACATGCCACCTGTCCATTTTTCACTGTGGTTTTACCACCACGGGACCACGGAACAATGTGATCCGCGTGCCAATAATCCCAATCACAGTGAATGCCGTTACATCGTAGTTTTAATTGGCAATTTCCATTATCTCTACGATAGATTGCGAGTCGTTGTTCATGGGTAAAAATTCGTTGATCATCCCGTTGTTCGATGTCCGGAACGGCTTCAAAAAGTTTTCTGATGAGATAGTCATGTCGCCATTGGATTGAGTCAATTGCATCAGTGCTATGACTGATCTTCTCATGATATGTAATTATCTCAGAATTTGCTTGATCTTCTGGTAGCCGAAAGTTTTCTTTTCTAAATTGCTCAAAACTAAGGAACCAATCTCTAATCTGTAGTTCCTTACCTGTAATGTCAAATTTCTCTATTAAATCAGAAACGAGAATGTACAATGAGATAAGATTATATCTCTCAAGTTCTGGAGTTTTTTCTGGAAACATTAAAAACAGGTAGTCGAGCACTCTTTTTATCTTGTGAGCTTTTCTCCCAGATGAATCAAAAACAATATTGTCTTCATACATTTTGTTAAGGTCTCGATCTTTTACATTGGTTGGACCTCCACACAACTCTATCAGTGTTAATTGTGCTGAAACGTGATCGTGTGTATACCTACTATTTTTAAATTTTACTGATGTCGTGAAAATATTATGATTAGTTAATGCTTTGACAAAATCACGCATTTGACCTGGCATTGCATTTCTTTTTTCCTGAGCTTTCAGTGTTGTCCCATTCTGGAGCCTAAGGAACATTTCCCTGACCTCTTCTTCTTCTGAGTCAGAAATTACGACTACATCCAAAGGGTAGACATCAAATTCACCTCTGATATCAAACGGAAGATCGTCATATCTCATCTCGCTAATGTCAACACCATCAATAGAATCAGTCCCTTTAGGTATTCTAAATTCGTTTGCCATGAAAGACCAGATAGCCCGTAGTCGTTGTTGACCATCGACAACTTCATATTGAGTAGGATTTTTGCTTACCTGCCGTAAATATAGCTTGGGGATATCATAACCCCGTAGGATTGTATCCATTAATAATTGTTTTTGTGCAGTACTCCAGACTGCAGGGCGTTGGTAATCGGGATTTGTATCAATCTTCGATCTATATCCATAGGATGTGGAGATAGGCCAAGGCTTTTTATTCATTTCCATTTTTGTACTCCAGTATAAAGAGATCTTACTCACTATATACTAAAGGCACTATGCGTAAACTTTTATACGCTGGAAATATAAAGCTGGGAATATAGATCGGGTAGGCAGGGGCCTCACGGCCCCAACCTCCCACACCACCAACGGCTTACCGTTCGGTACCGGGCGGTTCAATCAAACGACATTACCAATTGATGCATGGGTATGCATCAATCATTAACCTTGCTTCTTGCTCAGCTTCATACTGCCTACATAGGTAGTCATTGAAGTCGAGCTCGAAGTCACGCTCCATTCTCTTCTTGTGCCATTCTCTGTAGATGTTTTCGAAGTCTCGCATTCCAAAGTGCTCTTCCAGCATCTTGTTGGTAATCAGGCGGCCCATCACTTCGCTCATTTTCCAATAGCTACTTGAGGACCATCCGGTTATCTTTTCAATCTGCCATTCGGGTACTCCGGCTTTCCTGAGGTGACGTTTCCGACTTTTGGCAGTTGTAGAGTATCAGATTAAAAGAATATTATTTATCACGTTGAGTGGATACAATTTTCGGTAGATTATTGAGAGGACAGCTGAGGGGGACTCTCCAGAGAGAGCCCCCTAATTTCATTATGATAGTCACCTATTCCTAAATCACCTCAGTCAGTGCCATCCGTACATGTTCTGCTGAGACAGTCTGGTTTTTCTCCATCGAAGCAGCCAGCATGGCTCCCTTTGCCAGATTGTTGGCCCGTCTGAGCAAGCCTCCCGACCCTTGGTGTATTGCCATAATCGCCGAATCTGAGAATATTCCCTTCTTTGCCCCCGCCAGCCTCATATGGTGGGCAATGTATTCCTCCATCACCTCCTTGCGGATTGCCTCAAGGTGACTCCTTCCCATGATTCTTGAAGCCAATGGTTTGGCATCCGGTGTCATGAGCTTTTCGATGAGTCCTTCCTGACCGCAGAGGATGGTACTCATCAGAGGTGAGCTGTCCAGCTTGTATTGGGTGAGCAGATGGAGGTAGCTGAAAATCTCGGCGCGCATCATATGCGCTTCATCGATGACGAGCACCGGAGAAATTCTTCGGCCATTGATTTCAAGCAATTGGTCCTGTATCTGGCGCATCATCAGGGGCACCTTGTAGGAATTGGAAACAATTCCAAAGCATAAGAGCACCTGACGCAGGAACTCGACCATGGTGTAGGAACCGGCGGTGAACATGAGCACCTCATGCTCCCCTTTGGCAAGATTGTCCACCACATAACGCAAGCTGGTTGACTTGCCCGAACCCACATCGCCGGTTACCAGCGAGAAGCTCCGCATCGAGATAGCAAACCTGATGCGCTGTTGCATGGGTTCAAGGCTGGGTAGCCTGTAAAGGTCTGCAGTGGCAATTTCCTGGGGAAAGGGGTCTGCCTTCAGCGAGAAGAAATGCCGTATGTCCTTCATCATGACCTGCCTCCCGAAAAGAGGCTGCCGCTCTTGGCAGTGGCTGGTTGCGTTGTTCCCTCGCTAATCCTGCCGATACGGCTATTGGCATGCAGGGGAACCTCTGAGACAAACCCTTTTGAAACCCCATCTGCAAATAGTTCAACCCTGTCCAGTGTCTCGTAGCGCAGCTCCACGCGCTTACCGGCAAGGCCAAGGGGAACCTGATAGAGCCGTCCGGCAAGCCTGACGGTACGGTCGTTGCTGACTGTGCGCTGTTCGCGATAGCGGAAGTAGTCGGGCAGTTGGTTCGGGGCTCCCCGCAGCAGGTGGGCATCATCCAGATACCGTTGTAATGGGGTTTGGCCAGTGCTGCTGTGTTTTCTCTGGTGATACTGCTCATCCAGATACTTTTGCCACCGCTCGTTTAGCTCTTCTAGGGGTATACCCTCAGCAATATCAGGCAGAAATTGCATCCTTACCGTTCTATTAAAACGCTCGACTTTTCCAGACCCCTCTGGCCTGTAGGCAGTTGCATAACGAAGGGATATTTGCAGGGCTGCGCAACCTATACTAAGCCTGTGGTTTCGGAACGGGCTGCCATTATCCACATATAAAATTCGGGGGACCCCCCTGCTTTTGAGCGCTTTTGATAGGCAGTCTACAAAGGAATCGGCATTTTCACGCAAATAAAAGCCGCTTCCCACAATTAGGCGACTTTTGTCATCAAGAATCACAAATAGGTAGCTTTTGCGAAGCTTACCCTCATGGGTTACCCGTATTGCATGTAAAGCATCTGCTTGCCACAGATCATTACTGAGTTCCACCTCAAACCTCCTCATGTCCTCCTGCTTTTTTTGCGTCTTCTCTGCATGGAGCCTGAAGAGGCGGTAGACAGTGGGAAGGGCGATACGGTCAGCCTTGGTGATGATGTTGCGCCTGTAGGCCTCCTCCACCACCTTCTTGATGGTAAAAGCAGGCTTTTCCTTACGGATCTGAAATAAAGCGGCAAGCGTCTCATCCCTGATGCTCCTGGGGCGTCCACAATCGCTGCGGTCGGAGGGCATCAACGCTTCAATACGTTCCCCGTCTTCACGATAGCGACGCAGCCAGTTGAGTATGGTTGAACTGCCTATATGAGTGCGTTCGCTGAAAGGAATTTCCCATTCGCGTTGACTCAGCTGCTGTAGCAGTTTCTTCTGCTCTCCCCATGCAAGTCCCTTCTTCTCCAAAAGGGGGAAGATTACGCCGAAACGAAAGATTGCAATTTGTTCTTTTTCTTTGTCTGTCACGGTATTTCTCCTTCTATGGTTTGGGTTTGACCCTATATGAAGGGGACTGACGTGTTCAGTGCAAAAGGTAGGTAGGGTCTGCTTCCAGCACGGAATGGCAGGAGTCTCAAAGCGAAGATTTTACCCACTCCCAAGGGGAAATCCCTAGCCACATGATCTTCTAGTATGTGCATAGAAAGGCTGAGCGACTGGCTGTAGGCCCATCTCTTCAGATTTTGCCACCAATATTGTTGTACCTGTCGGCTTACCAATGAGTGGCTAAAGCGACCATGACGAACCTTGTGCAGCATTGCCTCTCTCATAAGTGCTAACGGATGAAGTAGTCGGCTCTGCCATCCAAAAGGCCTGAGGGTATGAACTTGTGTGCAGTCACAACAGCGCCAGCGCTTGAGCCAAAGGCCAGCACAGAATCCCTGAAAATATCTCAGTACATACCCATGTCCCCACAACCGAACACCATTGCAGCCAGGACAATGGCTAGGGCGTTCCCAACGGTAGGCTTTCCCTTGAGCTTGCAATTCTTTCAGATTCACATGATAATACAGTACTATGTTTATAGTTTGGGGAGCATGTATCTGTGTTAGGAGAATGCTCCCCTCTCCTTTCCTATGATGCCAACATGTTACTATATAATGTGATACTTAGTCTAAGACATCTTGATAATATCCAGAGATACGTAATTGTTTAATGTGGAAGCCAACAGCAGTCTTCCAAATCTTCCACAGGTATTGTCGTATCCTTCGTCTCAGCCAAGGGAGAAGGTCTTGTGTCAGCCAACTGGCAAGCGTTCCCCGTGCATAGTAGGCAAGCCATCCCATCACGGTCTCGTTCACTTCCTTGATGACTTGATACACAGAAACCCCTCGGTTCCTCTTGGTTGTTTCCTTGAGTTTCGTCTTGAGCTTCTGGATGCTTTCATCCTTTGGTTTGCACATCCCTCTTCCGTGCTTCCTGCTGTTTCGTGTAATGAAGGTGAAGCCTAGGAAACAGGAGCCTATAGCTTTCCGGGCTTCTGTCTTTTCGACGTTCACCTTCAGCTTCAGCTTCCCTTCCAGATACTTCGTTGCGTTCTTCATCACACGTGCCGCCGCATAGTCGGATTTGGTGAAAAGTTGGCAATCGTCAGCATAGCGGACGAATTTCAGCCCTCGTTTCTCCATTTCCTTGTCAAACGGCGTCAGGTACACATTTGCCAGTAGTGGGCTCAATGGGCCTCCTTGGGGAACACCGAGTACGGTCTTCTCCGATTTGCCACCAACCATCACCCCTGCCTTGAGGAATACAAAGATTAGCCTCCTGATGTCCTTATCTTCCATGTCCTTGTCCACCAGTCCCATGAGGATATCATGGTCTACGGTATCAAAATATTTTGAAAGATCGATATCAACAACTTGATTGTAGCCCTTGGACATATAGAGCTGGGCGAGTCTCACCGCATCCTCTGCACTCCGGTTCGGCCTGTAGCCGAAGCTGAAGTCCGAGAATGTCGGCTCGAACACTGGTGTCAGCACCTGTACCAACGCTTGCTGGACTATCCTGTCCCTTACGGTAGGGATGCCCAGCAGTTCTCTTCTTGCCGTTTGCCTTGGGTATCTCAACCCTTCGCACAGGACTCGGCTTGTACTTCCTCGTGATAATCTCGCTGACAATCCTTTCCTGGTTCTTCAACAGGTATACCAGTGCATCTTCAGCCAATATGCCGTCAATGCCCGGTGCCCCGCCGTTGAGCCTGACCTTCTTGGCGGCCTTGGTCAGGTTGTCATCGGAAACGAGCTTCTCACAAAGCGTGGTGTTCGGCACTGTCATGCCTTCTCTTGTCATAGTTTCCTTCCTCCCCTGCTGTACAAATACAGGTTCCGAGCCGGTCGCTTGGTTTTCGCAATCTTCTCTTCCTCCCTTTGCAACAGGTTGGCGTTTTCGCTCTCAAGAGCGTTTAATCGTTCAGCCCTTCACGACATTCCGATGTCGCTACTATGGCTTCTGCTGACTTCTGCGGCCGAACAGTTCATGTCGCTTTGACACTCCATGAACCTTGTCCCTATCATCACCGATATTGCAGGCTAAAGGACAAACCGCAGACCTCCCCAGTTAAGAGCAATAACTTTCATCCCATGTGGCCACTGAATCTACCTGTTGACTTCGCGGTTGGACTTCGTCACAAACTGCAGACTCGTCCTGTCAACCGGCCTTATATCCAGTTTCTGTTCGTTGGCTCGGGAATTTGCCGCCGGCTTCCTTCACACAAGCACTCGCATGCTTGCACTTGCCTTGAGCTAGTGGTTCTGCCCTTGGCAGTACCGCACCCACAGTGGACTTTCACCACCTAGTTATTGCCCATGCTGGGCAAACAGATATGGTGGAAGGAATTTTATTCCTTCCACCATATATAGTATCGGATTACAATAAAACCAACAGATTTCTCTGCTGGTCTCTAAGTTCGATCACTCAGGTTTTTCCTTCATGATCTTTGTCTTCTCGATTAGGGCAAGGTGCTTTTCCCGAACCTTCAGGGTAATGTGGATCTCTCCATGATCAAGTGATCCAAGTTCTTGCTGTATCCAAAGGGCCAATTTCTGCAGCTGTTCTATTCCCATACCGGCTACCTCGAAGATCCTTTGATAAAATCTTCCAGCTGATCAGGACTGAACCTGACAGCAGCTCCGATTTTCACATACGGAATTCGTTTGGCTGAAACCCACTGCCTGAGTGTTTGGGCTTTTAGTGGAAATCCTACCTGGTAATCAAATTCTCGAAATCCTGCCAGGAATGCCCTAAAAGGTTACTTTTTGTGGATTTCGTGGAAGTTGTACTTGGTACCGATAACCCAAAGGCTGTCGAAGTTCGTGGAGATTCCATGACCGGTGTGAACATGTTCAACGGAGATATTGTGATATTTGCTGCGGGTTATGTATCGATGGATGGCATCTACGTACTCACCCTGAATGGCGACGTCTTGGTCAAACGAATAGAGTTCGACTCCGTCAACAAAACCATCAAGATCTCATCTGAGAATCCCCGCTACCCTGATGTCGGAGTCCTCCCGAAGAACTACGAAAACATAGAGATCCATGGAAAGGTTGTGGCGTGGTTTCATTGCCATCCGTATTGAAAATACTGAAACCAGATCCACATTACATTTTAGTCTATAATGAGTATCGCCTTAATAGGCTGCATTTTTTTTAACAAGAATTGCAATAAATGGTATAGATAGTTGAACCTTTATCAAATATTTTGCGTTATACCATAAATATTTCTCCATTGCTTGACAAATCGAGTGTATGATGGAGAATGAATGAGAGTGGTTCGAACATCTTCAACAATTACCATATTTCACCGGAGTGAGGATTGTTTATAATACGATTGTTGATTTCTTATTAGATTTCATCAATTTTATAACCACCACAATTTGAAGTGGAGTTGTGATGACACGTCTGGAAGATCTGAAACCTGGAAGTATTGTAAGAAACTTGGTACACCACCGAGAAGTTGAAGTCATACAGACAAAATGGTGGGGATCGACAGCATTGGATGTGACGTACAAGGATCACGATGGCAACCTCGGACAACAGATACTCTATAGGGAGCAAGAACAATCACTGGAAATTCTTCAACCCGGGAAACGTTGGGCTTTTGATGGAGATGGAAATACATTCAAGCTTCTCTCAGAAGCATATCGAATCCACCTAGCACACCTTTTCGATCCTTACCTTGCAGTAAATACATCATCGATAGAACCTCTTCCACACCAGATCACTGCGGTCTATGGTGAAATGCTTACTCGTCAACCATTACGCTATGTTCTCGCTGATGATCCTGGCGCAGGGAAAACGATCATGACTGGACTGCTGATCAAGGAACTGATGATCAGAGGTGATGTTAAACGTTGTCTCATAGTTGCTCCAGGCAACCTTGTCGAACAATGGCAGGATGAACTCTTCAGTAAATTCGGGATCAAATTCGCTATTATTACAAATGAATCAATCGAGTCCGCTGTCACTGGAAATGTATTCTCCGAAATCAACCTAGGTATAGCGCGTCTGGATAAACTCTCTCGGAACGAAGAGATCCAAAAGCGAATTGAATCTACAGATTGGGATTTGGTTGTCTGTGATGAAGCACATAAGATGTCAGCATCGCTTTGGGGAGGAGAAGTCAAATATACCAAACGATTCAAGCTTGGCCGACTGTTATCCAATATCACCCGTCATTTCCTTCTACTTACAGCCACCCCTCATAATGGAAAGGATGAGGATTTCCAGTTATTCATGTCCCTTATTGATGCAGATCGATTCGAAGGGATACAGCGTACTGCCAATCGGGCCGTGGATGTATCTGATGTGATGAGACGTCTTGTGAAAGAGGAACTCCTGAAATTTGATGGAAAGCCACTTTTCCCAGAAAGACTCTCGTATACCATCAACTATGATCTATCGGACGAAGAAGCAGAACTCTACACAGCAGTAACTGAATATGTTCGAGAAGAATTCAACCGAGCGGACAAACTCAATGGCGAAAGGAAAAATACTGTCGGTTTTGCTTTGACCATATTACAGAGAAGGCTTGCTTCTTCCCCCGAGGCAATCTACCAATCGTTGAAGCGAAGACGGGAGAAGCTTGAACAGCGTCTTTCAGACGAAAAGCTTAATCGACATCCCCAGGAAAAACTCTTATCAGAAGATGATCTTGAAGATTTTGAAGATGCTCCAGATTCAGAAATCGAAGAGATGGAGGAAGAGCTTCTTAATCAATCCTCTGCAGCATTGACCATGGAGGAACTGGAGAAAGAGATTCTGACGCTCAAACATATCGAATCCATGGCGAACAAATTGCGTGTCAGCGGGAATGATCATAAATGGGACGAGCTATCGCGCCTTCTCCAAGATTCACATGCAATGATGGATTCTGAAGGAAACCGAGAAAAACTCATCATATTCACAGAACATAAAGACACTCTCCGTTATTTGACCGACAAGGTAAGAAGCCTTATCGGGAGAGCCGAAGCAGTAGTCAATATCTCGGGGGGCATGGGACGTGATGAGCGTCGGAAGATCGAACAGCTATTCAAGCAAGACAAGGATTCGTTGATCCTGATTGCAACAGATGCTGCTGGCGAAGGCATCAACCTGCAACGCGCCCATTTAATGATCAACTATGATCTTCCATGGAACCCCAACCGACTGGAACAAAGATTCGGAAGAATCCATCGTATCGGGCAAAAGGAAGTCTGCCATCTGTGGAATCTGGTTGCAAAGGAAACCAGGGAAGGTATGGTATTCCAACGCTTGTTCGAAAAGCTGGAAGAAGAAAGAAAAGCTCTTGGAGGAAAGGTCTTCGATGTCTTGGGGAAACTGACGTTCGATAACAAACCTTTGAAAGATCTATTGGTGGAAGCTGTTCGCTATGGGAATTTACCCGAGGTACGAGAACGCCTCAACAAAGCAGTTGACAACTCCCTTGATCGGAAGGTGCTACTCGAACTACTGGATGAGAGATCCTTGACATCAGATTCTCTCGATGTCCATGCGGTCATGCGGATCAAGGAAGAGATGGAACGATTGGAGGCGAGAAGACTTCAACCTCATTTCATCCAAAGCTTTTTCATGGAGGCTTTTCCACAATTCGGAGGCAGGATAAGCCAAAGGGAATCAAACAGATTCGAAATCCCGTTTGTTCCATTCTCCATCCGAAACCGGGATCTTCCGATAGGAATTGGAAGAACTGTTTTGAAACGATATGAACGAGTGAGTTTCAGCAAAGAGTTTCTCAATATTCCAGGCAAACCGATCGCTGATCTTTTATGCCCCGGGCATCCCCTCCTGGACAGTCTGATCGATCTGATATTAGAGCAACGAGTAGACGTGCTTAAGCAAGGAGCCATATTAGTAGATGACTCATTCAAGTTGGAGAAACCTCGACTCTTACTGTATTTGGAAAGTTCCCTCCAAGATGGGAAACTGGTTTCCAATAACAATCGAAGAATTATTTCCCAACAAGTGCATTTCGTTGAGATTGATACCGAAGGAAAGGTTCACAATGCGGGTTATGCTCCGTATCTGGATTATCGAGTTCCTGATGAAGCAGAAGCCCAAAAAGTTAGAGAAATTATGCCGAAACTGGACTTACTCGATGATCCAGAAGTACTTGCCATTGGGTATGCAATCGAACACTTGATACCATCTCACCTTTCAGAGATTAAGAAAAGACGATTATCTCAAGTTGAAAAAATTGAGAAAGCGGTTCATGCAAGACTTACCGCTGAAATTCGACACTGGGATCAGCGTGCCAACGATCTCAAGCTTCAAGAAGCTGCTGGCAAGACCGGGATAAAACTCAACTCTTCCAGAGCACAAGCACGCGCTGAAGAAATCGCTTCTCGTCTGCACAAGCGGATGAATGAGCTGCAACAGGAAAAGAACATCTCACCTATGCCTCCTGTGGTAATCGGAGGAGCAGTTATCATCCCTTCCTATCTGTTGGCTGAGGATAAGACAGATACAAAACTTTTCGGGCAAGATCGAAAAACAATAGAAAGAATCGCAATGCACACTGTGATTAATATTGAACGCGAGCTCGGTTATGAACCGAAGGATGTCAGTTCGGATAATTGTGGATATGACATCGAGTCCAAGGTTCCCGAAGGGAATGCTTTCGATGAAGGCTGTTTGCGTTTCATTGAGGTCAAGGGAAGAACCAAAGGCTCTACCACCGTTACAGTTACAAAGAATGAGGTTCTCACCTCCTTGAACAAACCAGACCGATATATCTTGGCTATCGTTGAAATAGATGAAAACACTGTAGAGGCTACATATCTCAAAGGTTCATTTTCAACGATACCAGACGAAGCATCGACCAGCATAAATTACGATATTTCGCTATTATTACAAAATTCCCAAATAGTACTAAGGCAACAACGAGGATTACACCAATGAATAAGAAGAAGTTGATCGAAGTGGCATTGCCACTCGAAGCGATAAACGAAGCCTCAGCAAGAGAAAAGTCCATCAGACACGGCCATCCTTCCACATTGCACTTGTGGTGGGCCCGACGTCCTTTGGCTGCAGCGAGAGCTGTGATATTCTCGTCACTAGTGGATGATCCTTCATCACATCCTGACCAATTCCCAACGGAAGAAGCACAGGAGAAAGAACGCTTAAGATTGTTTGACATCCTGGAACGACTCGTAGTGTGGGAAAATTCAAACGATGAACAATTGCTTGAAGAAGCAAAGACAGAGATAGCTCGATCAACAGATGGAAATATCCCTGAACTGTTGGACCCATTCGCCGGTGGTGGAGCCATTCCACTGGAGGCTCAACGTCTTGGCCTAAAAGCACACGCTAGCGATCTTAACCCCGTAGCTGTAATGATCAACAAGGCGATGATCGAAATCCCTCCCAAATTCAAAGGTATGTCTCCGGTAAATCCAAAATCACGCTCTCAACTTGGCTCAGAGTTGGTCTGGAAAGGTTCAACCGGACTTGCAGAAGATGTCAAATACTATGGACAGTGGATGCGAGATGAGGCTTTCAAACGTATTGGGCACCTTTACCCCAGAGCAAAGCTTTCTGATGGTACAGAGGCAACAGTGATTGCGTGGATTTGGGCACGGACAGTTAAATGCCCGAACCCTGCATGTGGTTGTGCAATGCCACTTGCAAGATCATTCACCCTCTCAAAGAAGAAAGGAAAAGAGTACCATGTTGAACTTGATATGCAAGGGAACAAGATTCATTATCATGTTGAGCCAGGTGTTGCGAAGAAAATCGAAGGAACAGTGAATAGAAAGGGAGCAATATGCCCATGTTGCGGGGCACCGGTTGGTTTTGATTACATCAGAAATGAAGCTATATCCTCCCGTATGAATAGCCAATTGATTTCCATAGTTGGGGAAAGTAGAAAGGGACGCATCTATTTTTCTCCGAATACCGAACATATTAACGCTGCCAAATTAGATAAGCCACATGACTATCCATTAGGTTCATTATCTTATTACCCTGGATGTCTCAATACTAACGTTTATGGGCTGGACGATTTTAGCAAACTTTTCACAAACCGTCAGCTCACAGCACTCACAACATTTAGTGACCTAGTTGCGGAAGCACAACTAAAAGCTTATGAGGATGCAGTTGAAGCTGGAATGGCTAATGATGGGGTTGGCCTTGATGCTGGAGGATCTGCGGCGAAGGCTTATGGAGAGGCCATCGGTGTTTATCTAGCTTTCTTAGTCGATAAGCTCGCGGATTATAATTCAACAATTTGTAGCTGGAATATTACCAGAGATGGTCTCAGGAATACCTTTGGCCGTCAAGCAATTCCCATGGTCTGGGACTATGCAGAAGCCAACCCTTTTAGCAATTCTACCGGTTGTATTGATAATACGTTAACCTGGATAACAAAATGTATCCTTGAATTTCCTATTAACGCCGCACAAAGTCAAGCAAAACAAGCAGATGCGACCAGAGATAACGGGATGCGTTCGGTGATGATATCTACTGACCCTCCATATTACGATAACATCCCCTACGCTTATCTCGCAGATTTCTTCTACATCTGGATGAGGCAATCACTTAAAAATACTTTCCCAACTCTATTCAATACACTGCTTACACCTAAAGTAGATGAATTGACCGCAATTAGGTATCGATTTGATGGAGGGAGAACTGAAGCTAAAACTTTTTTTGAAGATGGAATGCTACGCACTTTTCGACAGGTTCATTCCTATACGCGTGATGATGTCCCAGTAACAATCTATTATGCATTTAAGCAGAGCGAAACAAAAAGCGAAGATGACAACAATACAGAAAGTATCTCAACTTTAACAGCTTCGACAGGATGGGAGACTATGCTTTCGGCGGTAATCCAAGCAGGATTTTCCATTACAGGGACATGGCCTATTCGAACAGAGCGAAGCGTTCGTTCTGTTGCCTTAGGTTCGAATGCGCTTGCATCCTCTATAGTACTTGTATGCCGAAAACGACATCCGTCAGCGTCGTTGGTTACGCGAAGAGATTTCTTGGCAACTTTAAGACGTGAGCTCAAACCTGCCTTAGTTCAGCTTCAACATGCGAATATAGCACCAGTGGATCTCGCCCAATCAGCCATCGGACCTGGCATGGCTGTCTATTCCCGAAATGGTAAGATACTTGATGCAGATGGGACACCCATGTCAGTTCGTGCTGCATTGCAGATTATCAACCAACTAATCGACGAATTCTTCAATGAACAGGAAGGAGACCTCGATTCCGAGAGTAGGTTCTGTGTGGATCTCTTTTCCCAAGTTGCGTTCAACCCTATCAAATATGGAACAGCAGAAGTACTTGCAACTGCAAAGGCAATTTCCATATCAAACTTGGCTCAGGCTGGAGTACTGACATCATCCAAAGGATCAGTCCAACTGATGTATCGTGAAGATCTCCAAGAATTTACCGTGTCAAATACCAAGATAACGTGGTTGGTCACCCAACAACTTACGTATGCTTTCGAGAAATTTGGAATTGATGGATCTTCAAAAATACTAGCTCGACTCTCAGGAACAATGGCTGAGAACGCGAAAGCGCTAGCCTACCGTCTTTACACCATAGCTGAACGTAAAGGTTGGTCCAGCGAAGCGTATGCATATAACGTACTGGTTTCATCTTGGATGGATATCCAGCAAGGTGCTGCCAATCAGAGGATATATCGAGAAGGCGAATTTCAATTCGATTAGGGGTTTATTATGAAAAATCACGAAATGGTGAATACTGGATTTAGACATGCTCTGAAAGCACTGGCTCCCTACGTCGCCAGAGAACTGAGATCTGCATATGGCGATCATTGGTGGCAAGATGGAGTATTAAACCGATTGACCCCTGAACAGCAAAGAGGATTGCCAGTTTCTGGCAGTGAGGAAGAATTGACCAATTCACTCGATATTCTCCGTTGCCTGCAACTCATAGATTGGCAGTGGAATGAAGTGTTCCGGAAGAAACTGGCGAACGATCATCGTAGCTGGGTGAAAGAATTGATTGGGGTTCGTCATGAATGGGCTCATGCAGGACAAGAAGATTTTGAAGAAACCTATACGTGGCGGGCTTTGGATACCATGTCAAGGTTGATCGATCAAATTGATGAAATTGAAACCGAATCTATCCGTGAATTGATTAGAACAGTTCGTTATGGATCGGTGGAAGGATCTTTGAATGTAAAAAACGTCCCAAACACTGAAAAACCCGCAATCCCACAAAATGCCGGAATAATAAAAACCGCACCAATCAAAGGATTACGCCCTTGGCGTGATGTGATAACCCCCCATCCTGATGTTGCCACCGGTCAGTATAAGAACGCTGAGTTCGCTGCGGATCTTGCACAAGTAGCCAGAGGGGAAGGTTCTATCGAATATCGGGATCCGGTTGAATTTTTTGCACGGACTTATATAACGGTCGGGATGAAAGGCCTTCTTGTGGAGGCAATAAAACGAGTGATTGGAAAAGATGGAGAACCTGTTATCCAATTGAAGACCGCATTTGGTGGTGGTAAAACCCACAGCATGCTTGCACTGTATCACTTGCTTAGAGGACGTACTCCTCTGGAAAAGATTCCTTCGGCAACTCCTGTATTGAAAGAAGCAGGAGTTACTTCAATTCCTCGTGTTCACGTAGCGGTTATAGTGGGAACCGCACTTGACCCTTCCCGCTCACGCAGACCCGTAAATATGCCAGGAATCACCATCAATACTCTCTGGGGAGAAATAGCAGCACAACTGGCTGAATCTTCTGGGAATCGAGAGTTGTATGACTACGTAAAAAAAGCGGACGGCAAGGGAGTGTCTCCTGGATCAAATTCGCTACGAGCAATGTTTGATAAATGTGGTCCTTGCATGATTCTCATCGACGAGCTCGTAGCATACGCTAAAAAACTCTATGGAGTTTCAGGATTACCAGCAGGTAGTTACGACAATCTCATTACGTTCATTCAGGAACTTACAGAAGCTGCTAGCACCAGCAAGAACAGTTTGGTGGTTGCATCCCTTCCAGAGTCAGAACTGGAAGTAGGTGGTGAAGCGGGACAGAAAGTCCTGGAGACTTTGGAACACACATTCGGACGCAAGGAAGCGATCTGGAAGCCGGTCGCCGCAAATGAAGGTTTTGAAGTAGTAAGAAGAAGATTGTTCCTTAACTGTACATCCCCTGCCGATCGGGATGAAGTATGCAATGCGTTCAGCAACATGTATACGCAGAATGCTTCAGACTTTCCTATCGAAACGAAGGAACTTGATTATCGGGATCGGTTGGTGAGCTGCTACCCGATACATCCCGAAGTATTTGATAGGTTGTACGAGGATTGGGCAACGCTTGAAAGATTCCAAAGGACCCGTGGTGTGCTGCGGCTTATGGCTGCGGTCGTGTATGACCTCTGGATGAAACACGATGCAAGCCTCATGATCATGCCGGCATCTTTCTCCCTGGATAACCCGATAATCAGGGACGAGCTTTCCCGGCATCTCTCAGAGAGTTGGAACGCTGTCATCGAGCGGGATGTCGATGGACCGAAATCAGTTCCTTATCAGAAAGACAAGGAACATATGAGATTCGGCAATTGCATTGCAGCTCGAAGGGTAGCACGAACCATCATGTTGGGAAGTGCGCCCTCTGTCAAACAGATGAATGTCCGTGGTATTGAACAATCCAGAATTCGTCTTGGTGTAATACAACCTGGAGAACAAATTTCGGTATTCAATGACGCTCTTTCCATATTACGAACTGCGTTAACATATCTATACAGCAATAATGAGCAGTCCCGATATTGGTACGATACACGACCTACGCTCAGGAAGACGATGGACGATCGGGCAAGTCGTCTAGCTGATGAAGAAGTATTACAGGAATTGGAACGAAGACTTAGAAGCATTCGAAGAACTGACCCATTTTCAGGAATTCATTGTTGTCCCAGCTCTTCACTTGATGTCCCGGATGAACAGACAATAAGATTGGTGATTCTTCCACCTAGTGTGGCACACTCTCCAAAAGACAGCATAAGCCCTGCCCTGAAAATGGCAATGCAAATACTTGATACAAGAGGATCTTCCCCTAGAATGTACAAGAATATGTTGGCATTTGTTGCTGCCGACTCCTCTATCAATGAAATGCTTTTTACCGAGATCAAGCGATACCTCGCCTGGTTGTCGATAAAAGCCGATAGTGATGAATTGAATCTTGATGCTTCGCAGGTAAAAGAGACCGAACAAAATATCAATCGCCATAATAGCACCATTGATATCAGAGTAAACGAATCTTTTTCTTGGCTGTTTGTCCCATACGTTGATGTGGAAAAGGACTTGCGAACTATCCAGTGGCATAGCCAACGGATCACTGGATCGAAGGAAAATTGTGCTGTTCGGGCAGGAAAGAAAATGCTGCAAGAAGAGGCAGTCATAACTAAATGGGCACCCGCATTATTGACGATGGAACTGCAAAGGTGGTTCTGGAAAGATAAACCGTTTGTGAAGGTCAAGGATCTTTGGGATTTCCTTTGCACCTATTGTTACCTTCCTCGATTGAGCAATTATCAAGTTCTAGAGAATGCAATTC
>Ga0265293_10003440_pt1 | contig 29405 bp, 23 predicted proteins | sample Munlanlewell138R_FD_192505 | JGI IMG/M metagenome (GOLD analysis project Ga0265293, IMG submission 192505) | Leachate microbial communities from a municipal landfill in Southern Ontario, Canada - Leachate well 138R | ecosystem: Engineered > Solid waste > Landfill > Unclassified | place: Canada... | reverse complement strand
GCCGTGTGTGTAAAAATCGCGGCCGAATCTCATGTTGCCTTTCGCGAAATCTTCAATGTGTATGTAGGCAATATCAACGTCGTTTTGAGAAGTTACGGAGCCGCCCATGGAAGATACACCGGTGAAATCTCTGTTACCGAAGTTTTGCAGGTAAAGATGCCAGCAAACCGAAGCGGAAACTTTTTCGCTTATGTTCGCATCGATGGTGAAATTCATTTCGCCCGATGTATGAACGTTATCACCGGGGGTTTGGGTTTTTACGGCGTCGGTGTGCAGAAGTCTGAAGTCTCCGCCGATTCTTACTTTTTGGTTTTTATCTACAGTTTGTTTTTTTAGTTGTGCGGCATCTTCTTTTAATTGAGCCACTTCTTCGTTAACAGAATTTAATTCGTCGAAAAGTGAATTGACGTTGGTTCCCAATAATGATAGTTCATCGGCAAATTCGAATGCAAGTGATTCTAACAGCTCTATGTCGTCTTTGGTCACTTGGCTGTGGTCGATTTTAAGAGCCTGTTCTACGTTCGCGAGCATTTTAGCCGTGAGCATTGCCATTGTGTATCTGCTCAAGGTTTTATCGCCCTTGAAGGTGCCGTCGATGTATCCGAGAAGTATGCCTTTGCTTTGCAGTTTCTCGATTGCGTCATAAGCCCAGTGATTTGCGGGTACATCCGAAAAAGTGCCCGCCATTGCGGTCGTAAAAGAGACAAGAACCAGCAATAATGCCGGAATCAAAATGAAACGTTTCATTGGCGCTCCCTAGTTGTTTATATATTCACGGCAACAGATTATAACGTTTTAAAATAAAAATCAAGCTTTCACATCGATAATGTGCCCCGGTAATTTATTTTTTATTGACCTAACAATGTATGACTGGTATTATCTCAACGTATAAATATCAGCAGAAAGAACTTGGGCAATGACTTTGAAAAGCTTTCAAAACGTCGGCAGCGACCTGTTTTTGGCAGGGCTTAACAATTCCAATTCCGGAAACTTGAGCGTGCGTAAAAACGACAAAATGGTTATCAGCAAGACCGGTTCGATGCTTCACCGCCTTTCTGAAGACGATTTAATCGAAACATCTATTGCCGCCGAAGACGAAAACACCTCAAAGGCTTCACGAGAATACCCCGTTCACAAGGCTATTTACGCCGCAACCGACGCTAATGCCGTTGTGCATGCGCATTGTCCGAATTTAATCGCGCTGTCATTTTATTCAGACGCTTTTAAGCCCATAGATGCCGAAGGTTGTTATTATTTTCCGGACGGTGCCCCCGTAATTGTTGCCAAAAACGCTATCGCATCCGAAGAAGTCGGCGAAAAGGCAGCCGCAGTTATAGGGAAATATGGTGCGGTTGTTGTTCGCGGTCACGGAGTTTTTGCGGTCGGCGCTGATTTGTGCGAGGCCTATAAAAGAGTCAGCAGTCTTGAGCACAGTGCCAAGATCTATAATATATATTGCAATTTGAAATCATCATAAAAAGGAACATGTAAAAAATGCTTTTCGAAAAACCCGAAAATACGGTTTCAGCCAAACGCGAAGAAGAAATATTAGAATTTTGGAAAAAAGAAAACATATTCAAAAAGTCTGTGGATAACCGCGATGGCACTAAAAAGTTTGTTTTTTTCGAGGGCCCTCCGACTGCGAATGGCACGCCTCACCCCGGCCATGTTTTGACAAAGGCTATGAAAGACCTTATTCCGCGCTATAAAACAATGTGCGGGTGCCGGGTCGATCGAAAAGCCGGCTGGGATACCCACGGGCTGCCCGTAGAACTCGAAGTTGAAAAACAGCTCGGACTCGAAAACAAACAGGGAATCGAAAAATACGGCATTGAAGCTTTTATCAAAAAATGCCGCGAAAGCGTTTTTAAATATGAAGCACAGTGGCGCGAAATGGTCACGCGCGGCGGTTTTTGGGTCGATATGGATGACCCTTACATAACCTGCACAAATAATTATATCGAAACAGTATGGTGGATGCTCTCGAAATTCTGGGAAGAAGACATGCTCTACGAAGGGCACAAGGTTGTTCCTTACTGCCCGCGCTGCGGCACTGCTTTGTCTTCTCACGAAGTTGCTCAGGGCTACAAAGAAGTTGAAGACCCTTCTGTTTATGTAAGATTTACCGTAAAAGGTCAGGCGAATACATATTTCTTGGTTTGGACCACAACGCCTTGGACACTCATTTCAAACGTGGCTTTGGCTGTGGGCAAAGACATTGAATACGTTAAAGTTAAGCTGAATGAAGAATATTTGATTCTCGCAAAATCAAGACTTGAAGTTTTGGGCGGCGAGGGTGAAGTTGTAGAAAACTTTACCGGCAAAGATCTGTTAGGCATGGATTACGAGCAGCTGTATCCCTTTGTTGTGCCTCAGAAAAAGGCTCATTACGTAATTGCCGGCGATTTCGTTTCAACCGAAGACGGCTCGGGTATAGTTCATATTGCTCCGGCGTTCGGCGAAGACGACTACAGGGTGGGCAAAGAAAACGATTTGCCGGTTATTCAGCCGGTTGGCTTAGACGGTAAATTTACTGCTGAAGTTACGCCTTGGGCAGATAAATTTGTGAAAAATGCCGACCCCGAAATAATTAAAGATTTAACAGAAAGCAAAAAACTGTTTAAAAGCGCTAAAATTAAGCATACTTACCCGTTCTGCTGGCGCTGTAGCAGCCCGTTGCTCTATTACGCAAGACACAGCTGGTTCATCAGAACTACCGCGTTCAAAGATGAAATCATCAAAAATAACGAAAAAATAAATTGGTTCCCCGAACATATCAAAGAGGGCAGATTCTTAAACTTCTTAGAAAATATGATCGACTGGGCCATTTCTCGCGACAGATATTGGGGCACTCCGCTGCCGATTTGGGTTTGCAAAGATTGCGGACATCATCACCTTGTGAGCAGTATTGCCAACTTAAAAGAAATGGGCGAAAACGTAAAAGACGATATCGAACTGCACAGACCTTATGTTGACGAAATCGAGCTCAGATGCCCGAAATGCCCCGGAAAAATGAAGCGTGTGCCCGAAGTTATCGACTGCTGGTTTGATTCAGGGGCTATGCACACAGCGCAGTGGCACTATCCCTTCGAAAACAAAGAAACTTTCGAAAGCCACTTCCCTGCAGACTGGATATGCGAAGCGGTCGACCAAACTCGCGGATGGTTCTACAGCCTGCTTGTTACGGGGACTTTCCTGCACAAAACTTCGCCGTATAAAAATGTTACGGTGTTAGGGCTTATTTGCGACAAGAACGGCGTTAAGATGAGCAAATCGAAGGGCAACGTGCTTGATTGCATGGGCCTGTTCGACAAATACGGCGCCGATGCGGTGCGCTGGTCGCTTTACAGCGGCACGGCCCCCTGGAACACCAGAAGATTTTACGAAGAAGCTATTGCTGACTCGCAAAAGCGCTATTTGGGTACTTTGCAGAATGTTTACAGCTTCTTTGTGCTATACGCGAATATTGAGAATTTTAACCCGTTTAACCACAATATACCGGTGTCAGAGCGCCCCGAAATCGACAGATGGATAATTTCACGCTTTAACCACACGGTCGAAGAAGTGCGAAAATCACTTGAAAAATACGAAGTGGTTTGGGCGACCGAAAAGATGGAAAAATTTGTCGATGATTTGTCGAATTGGTATGTGCGCCGCAGCAGACGCAGATTCTGGACAAGCGAAGGCAATATTGACAGTTTGAGCGCGTTTTTAACACTTTATGAAGTGTTGGTCGGAACAGCGAAATTGACTGCTCCGTTCACGCCGTTTATCGCCGAAGATATATACAGAAATTTGGTTTGCAGGATTGACAATAAGGCGTTTGAGAGCGTGCACCTTTGCGATTATCCGGTCAGTGACGAAAGGCTGATTGACGTTGATCTTGAAGACCGAATGGAATTTATTAGCCGCGTTGTGACGCTTGGGCGCGCGGCCAGAAACGAAGCTAACTTGAAGGTTCGTCAGCCTTTGTCTGAAATGAAAGTCGTTGTTTCTGACAGCTTTGGCAGAAACGCTCTGAAAGATATGGAACATCTGTTGCAAGAAGAGCTCAATATAAAGTCGGTGACTGCTGTTGAAGATTCTTCGAGCCTTATGCGGTATGTTGCAAAACCAAACTTCAGAAATATCGGTAAGGGCCCCTATAAGGCAATGATGCCGCAAATTAAAGCGCATCTTGAAAACGTTAACGGAAACGAAGTCAAGAAGCACCTTGAAAGCGGAGAATATGTATTCGAAATAGACGGCAAGCCGGTTACTCTTAAATCTGAAGAAGTGGAACTGCAAGCGTTGGCCTCAGATGAATACTCTGTTCAGTCAGACGGAAAACTGAGTGTCGCTTTGGTTAAAACCCTTTCGAAAGAGCTTTTGCTTGAGGGGTTTGCCCGCGAGTTGGTCAATAAAATTCAATTTATGCGAAAAGAGCAGGGCTTCGATATAGTGGACCGCATAAGGGTTGCTTACGCAGTCTGCAACGTCGATGAGCAGAAAGATATCGATGAGGCCCTCGAAAACTTCGGTGAATCTATAAAAGCAGATACTCTCGCCCTTAAAATCGAGAGAATTGATTCAGATGCGGTTGAATCATCTGAATGGAATATCAACGGCATTAATGTTAAGCTTGCCATAACCAAGGAGACTAAGTAATGAAATTCAGAATAGGTCAAAAAGAGTTGTCTGAAGTGGTTGCCGTTGTCAGCAAGGCCGTTGCTGTTAAGGGTATAAAGGCCATTTTGTCTAATTTTCACATAACCGTGTCTGAAAACAAAGTCCGCTTTGTGGGTACTGACCAAGAAGTGATGATGATTTCTTCTGTTAACGCGAATGTTGAGCAAACAGGCGTGTTTACGATTCCCGCAAAACTCTTGCAGGAAATAATCTCAAGTTTGCCGTCGGACGAAAATTCTGAGGTAATGTTTGAGCTCGAAGATGAAGAGTCGGGCCGCATGGCTATAAAGAGCGGGAGAAGCCGATTTGAACTTCAAATTCAGAGTGCCGAAGAGTTTCCTCCTGTTCCGGTAATCGAATCTGAAGGCAGTTTTGTTGTAAACCGCGAATCTATGCTTCAGGCCCTTAAAGAAACTGTAATAGCGATTAACACAGAAGAAACAAACCCGGTTCAAAGAAGCATATTTTTTGATTTTTCAAACGGCGATGCTCCGGTAATGGCTTCTACAGACAGTAAGCGTTTAGCTGTTACAAAAGTTAAAGATTTGGTGTTGCCCGAAGAATTGCGCAAAAGTTTTATTGTGCCCGCACGCGCTATACCCGAAATAATGAAGCTTCTCGAAAATCGCGAAGAAGTTCATTTGGCTCTTTATGGTTCTCAGTTATTGTTCAGCACTTCAAAAGACCAGTTTATAACAAGATTGGTTGACGGGCAGTTTCCCGATTATGCGAGAATTTTACCCAAAAGTTCAAGCCATAACGTAAAAATGGCTCGCAAAGACTTGGTTCAAGCCTTTAAAGTGGTTGCTCCGATTGCTCGAAATATAAATGGGCAAGTACAGTTCGATTTCGGACAAAATGAAGTTAAAGTTTGGTCAGATGCCCGCGAAAGTGGCTTGGCCGAACACTTTATTCCCTGTGAATTAGACGGCGAACCTATGAACATTGCGTTTAACGTTAAATTCTTGCAGGATTTTGTATCTTCGATTGCTGATGAAGAAGTAGTAATAGAAATGACCACTTCGAGTTACCCCGGCTTATTCCGCCCGGGTAACCCCGATTCAGATTTCAAATACGTTGTTATGCCCATGTTTGTAGCTCGATAAACCTGATGTATAAGGGGTGTGTGTATGGCCGGGACAGATTTGAACAGATTGCAAAAAGATCTTGGAAGCGATAAGTCAGAATTACGAAAAGGCGCGCTTGCCGAGATAAAAAATTGGAAAGCTGCCGATGCGCTTCCGATTTTGGTTGATCTATTAGACCGAAAAAACGACGATATACTTATAGATGTAAGCAAGGCTATGCTTTCGTTTAAAGACGAGGCGTTGCCTTATTTGGTAAAAGCTTTGACTGCTTCATCTTGGGCAGTCAGGCGGGGTGCTTCGGTTGTTTTGGCTAAATTGGGCCCTTCTACGTTTAACAAGCTTTTGAATATGATACCCGAAAATGAAGAAGACGTGGATTATTGGATGGTGCAGACCTTAGGCAATATGGGGCGAGAAGCTACCCAATATTTGGCTAAGATATTCAAGCACAGCAATATGAAAGTGCGTCTCGCGGCTATCAGAGCTGCTCAAAATATTGAAGACCCGACAATGGTCGAACATCTGCTAAAGCTTCTTGAAGAGCAAAGCTGGCCTGTAAGAAAAGCTGCTTTCGACAGCCTTGAAGAAATATATACCTGTAATTTAGACGCGGTTGTAGACGCTCTTGAACATAGCAGCGAAGAAGCCCGTTTTTGGATAATTAAACTATTAGCTCAAGAAGAAAATGCTGAATTTATCGGTAAATTTGAGCGTATCGTAGAAACTTCTCCTATGGAATCAAAAATCGAAGCCATTAAGGCTTTGGCGATGATAGAAAATTCTGAAGCGCACAGACTTTTGGTCAGTTACCTGGCAAATAAGTCATGGATTATCAGAAAAACTGCCGCCGATGCCATATGGGAACAAGGAATAGGCGTTTCTGAAGAGCTTATTTCCGCGATAAGAGGCACTAATGTCGATGCCCGTTACTGGTCTGTTAAGCTGCTTGGACAATCAAGAGAACCGCGTATCTTTGAAGAGCTTGTGAAATGCCTTCAAGACCCTCAGACTTCTGTTCGTGTCGCGACCTGTCAGGCATTGGGTTCATTGGGGGACAAACGCGCTTTGGCACCTCTTATGACAATGCTGAATGACGAGTCAGAAGATGTAAGAACAGCAGCTATACTATCATTGAGCCAATTGGGCGATCGTGATTTTGAGCCGGTTGTAAAAAATGCAATTCCTGCACATATCAGACAAGAAAACATGATAGCTTGCGGCAATTGCGGTAAAATGGTAGGCAGAAATTTCGCGTTTTGTCCGTTTTGCTTGGCTGCGTTGAAAAATCCGACCTGCAGAGTATGCGGCAGACAAATGCAGAGCGGTTGGAAAGGATGTCCTAATTGCGGGACCCCTGCAAGCTGAGTAAAAAAAGATTGACATTTTTTTTTGCTGCTGATAACATCAAGTGCCTGTTATATTCGTACATAATCAAAGGAGTTTTTTTTAGATGATTACTCTGTTACACATAATTCATATTGCTGTTTGCGTTGGTTTGATCGTAATAGTGTTGCTTCAGGCTGATAAGGGCGAAGGACTTTCCGGGGCTTTCGGCGGCGGCGCTTCTTCTACGATCTTTGGCGAACGTGGCGGCGGCGGTTTTATGTCAAAGTTGACCACCACCATGGCCATTATTTTCATGTTGACTTCTTTGATTATTGCTGTGTTTGTGCCCAAATGGCAAAAAAATACCGTTGTTAATTACTCTGCGCCGATAAGCGCTCCTATGAGCAGTGATTCCATTCCGGTTTCTAACCCTCTTGGAATGATGCCTTTTGGCGGCGGAACAATCGTTTCTGAAGAATCCGCGACCGAAGCAGTTCCTCAGACGGGCGCCCGTGAATCCGCTCCGATTGACAGAGCAGACCCACCGGTAACAGAATAAAAGCGTAATATAAATGCGGCGTATCAAAAAAAGATACGTCGTTTTTTTTATTTTAGTAACTTTGTGTTATATTGTTTCGTGGCTAATTTAAATTTAGGAGCAGAGGAATGCAATATTTGACTGTTATTATTCCGGTATTTGTAGGGGTTCTTTTTTTTGTGTTGGCCTTTTTGGCAAGCCGATACAGACGATGTCCGTCGAATGAAATTCTTGTAATTTTCGGTAAAGTCGGAAACAATCGTTCTTCACTTTGTTTACATGGCGGCGGCGCTATGGTTTGGCCGGTATTTCAAGATTATGAATATTTAAGTCTTACGCCTATGACTATAAGTATTCCGCTGCAAAATGCGCTCTCTTTGCAGAATATCAGGGTTAATGTGCCCTCTACCTTTACCGTCGGTATCAGCACAGACCCTGTAATAATGAATAATGCCGCCGAAAGATTGCTTCATCAGCCCATGACTGCAATCGAAGACATGGCCAAAGAAATCATTTTCGGACAACTTCGCCTTACTGTAGCTTCTTTAACAATCGAACAAATCAACCAAGACCGAGAAAGCTTTTTGGATTCGGTTCGTAAAAACGTTGAACCTGAATTAAACAAAATTGGTTTAAATCTTATCAACGTAAATATCACAGACATTACGGATACTTCTAACTATATTGAAAGTATAGGTAGAAAAGCCGCTTCGGAAGCAATCGAGCAAGCAAAAATCGATGTTGCCGAGCAAGAAAAATTGGGTGCTATCGGCGAATCTAAAGCTAACAGAGAACGAACGGTTGAAGTTGCAAAGAATACGGCAGAAGCAGCGATGGGCGAAAAGGAATCAGAAGCCGAGCGCCGCGTCTTTGTGCAGAAAAAAGAATCTCTGGCTGTAATAGGCGAAGCAGAAGCTAATAGCGAAAAAACAATCGAAGTGGCCAAAAAACTTGCCGAAGCAGACATGGGACAAAAAAACAGCGAAGCCGAAAGACGTATTTATATACAAAAAAAAGAAGCGGAAGCAATCAGAGGCGAAAATGAATCAAAAGCTTCTATCGTTCTTTCTAATTCCGAACTTGTGATAAAAGAAGCCGAAGCGCGAAAAAATGCCGAAGTTGCTGTAAGAGCTGCTCAGGCGGAAATTCAAAAAGCCCAGTATTTGTCTGAACTCGAAAGACTTAAAGCTGAAGAAATAGTTAAAAGAGAAATAGAAAGACAAAAAATTGAAATCGACGCGAGGGCGGAAGCCGATAAAATAAGTATTGAAGCTCAGGGCAGCGCAGAGGCACTTTTGAAAAACTACGAAGCCGAAGCGGAAGGCGTCAAAAAAGTGCTCAGCGCAAAGGCTGCCGGTTATTCCGAACTTCTTAAAAGCGTCAATAATGACCCGAAAGCATTGGCAACATTGTTGATGGTAGAAAAAATCGAATCGATTGTCGAAAAACAAGTCGAATCAATTAAGAATCTCAAAATCGATAAAATCACTGTCTGGGACTCAGGCTCAGGTGATAACAAAAGTTCTTCCACTTCAAACTTTGTTTCAAGCTTCGTAAAATCATTGCCGCCTCTGCAAGAAATCGCAGGCATGGCAGGTATTGAATTACCCGGTTACCTAGGAAAGTTACAAGAAGATTCTAAAGAAAAGGATCAGAAAAACTCCGACGATTCTTTGAGGGATTTTAGCCCGGAATCGGGCAACAAAAAACGTAAATAGTATTGACAAATTAATCTTTTAGGTGTAAAACTGACCCATGAGTTCTGACTGACTCGTCGGTCGGTTTTTTCTTTTTTAATTGATTTAATCGTCATATTTACTTAAGGGTTTGGACCTGGATATCTAATACTTTAAAGGAATATTCTCGCAGAACTTATTATGTTTCCAACTATTTGCGTATAACAGTATGCTCGGTCAGTCCCATGTTGCCCAGATACCTTTTAAAAGGCTTTTCTGGATTATGCCTTTTGCTAAAACCTGACCATAATGAATGAGTCGTGTGGCATTAAAATCGCGGATAAAGAATGCCAGGGGGAAATAAATCAGTTGATGAATACCATTTTTCCAGATAGGGAGCAATATCCTGTTTTTGAGACTGGATAATATCTTCTATTTCCCTGAAAGAAGCTAGATTCCAGATGTTTTTCCGCAAAACTCTATGGACAGCCTTAAACCAAATGTCATCTCCAAGTTGCCTCTTCAGATCGTAGAGAAAGAATCCGCATTTTGCAATATGAGACATTTTGGGGACGGTCATATCTGCTGCGTTAAACTTGTATGGACTATTAGCCGGAAAATCTCTCCAGTGATTCTTCAGAGAATCTGCAAATGCATTGAAGTCTTCAGGATTATGTGCTGCCAGATAAATAAGGGCGGAAAAATGCGCAAAACCTTCGGTCATAAGAAAAAATGAAAACGTTGAATCTTTTGTAGGAAAGTCGGTAACCAAAGAACCCCATATCAGATGGCTTACCTCATGAGCGACAAAACCAGTCAGGCTTTTGCTGTTTTTTGTAAACACACATTTTTCAAGAGCTCTGGTTGAAAGGAATACTGCTCCATTAATCCCTCTACCGTTTGTGGTTGGCATCAAGCTGTCTTCTATGAAGGTTATATTAGAATAAGGCCATATACCATATTGTGCTTTGAAAAAAGAAATCAGTTCGATGCCTTTTTTTAGAAAAGATTCAGTATTCTTGAATTTCAAATTTGTCCAGTATAATGAGGCGGTAATACCATCTTTTGAGAACGTTTTAACTTTGAATGGAGCGGCTAATATAAAGCCACAGGTCCTGACCTTAGGTGCTTCCCATTGGGTTATTTCCCGGCCATTTCTGATTTTTCTGCTGATCAGTTTTCCACAAGAGACGCCTCGAAGATTGGCAGGAAGATCAAGCTTGATTGCATAAGAAAAACAGTCCATAGGTATGGTAGGGTGCCAGAAATTCAAATCCTTTAAACAAACTCGCTGATTGCTTGCTTCAATCATGCTTTTTTCTGCCAATTCAGGAGGAAAAACTCCCCGAAATGAAATAGTCACGTTATGATTTCCGGCTTTGAGTTTATTTAACACAAAAATACTATCTTCTTGCTTCCAGATAACCGGTTCATTCGCACCGAGAACAACTTTTTCAATACACATTGCCCTGTTGAGAAAAAACTTTACGTCGCCCTGTTCTTCAAGAGTAAATGTTAAAAGTGCTTTTGCCACAAAAGCTGAATCATCTGTGATTTTGGCATCTATTGAAACTGTTTTAAGATCAACAGCACTGCTGATCTGGCTCAGAAAACACAACATTATTAGCAGTAAACCCTGATATCTCTTCATGATTGTGCATCCTTTCATTATTAATTAAAACTTCGTATATTAGTTATCAATTGATCATAGTAAACAACTATACATTACATAAGGATTGCTACGAGCGTTATTGGTTCTCAAGCATTCTTTACATATTCCATTATTTCGCCGGGCTGGCAGTTCAGTTCTCGGCAAATGGCTTCAAGAGTCGAGATTCTTATAGCTTTTGCTTTTCCGGTTTTTAGTTTAGAAAGATTGGCTTCTGTAATATTTATGCGGGCCGCAAGGTCTTTTAGTCTGACTTTTTGGGTGGCCATGACCACGTCTAGATTAAAAACAACAGGCATTAGACAATATCCCTAGATTCGATGAATAAATCAATTATAGCATCAAACGCATCTCTTGCCATTAAAAACAACCACCCGGTAAATAGATTCTGCACTGTGATCAGCAGTAGCTGTAAAGGTAACTGGTAAGTTCCCTTGAACCCTTCATGCGAAAGCGGAATAAGCAGTAAAACTGCTAAGCCAAAATTGAGAATACCCATGAAAAACAGTAGCCTCCCAATTATTCCAAACCAGTATGAACCCCTTCTGATATTATTAATTCTAGTTTCACAGAGTTCTTTAGCCATATAATTGCCTCACTTTCAGAAATATTTACATATTAAATTATAATAAATAATTATCGTTTGTCAATAATTAAAGTAAGAATAGTGTGTTGCCTTTTTTCTTGGGGGGTGGTTTTGTTTGGATGTCTGTTGAAAGTCCTTAAGGAATTAGATATTAGCATTCTTTTGAACCAGGTCGAAAGAAAAAGAACAGAAAAGCTCCGACGATTCTTTGAGGGATTTTAGCCCGGAATCGGGCAACAAAAAACGTAAATAGTATTGACAACTTAATCTTTTAGGTGTAAAACTGACCTACGAGTTCTGACTGACTCGTCGGTCGGTTTTTTCTTTTTTATCTAATTATTAAGGGGAAGTAATGCAGCGTAAGAATCCCGATAAAATGAATAAAATTATTGAAATGGCAACTAAGCTGTTTTCAGAGCGAGATTATCACGATGTTAAGCTTGATGAAGTCGCGCGGCTTTCCGGAGTCGGAAAAGGCTCTATTTATACATATTTTAAAAGTAAAGATTATTTGTTTTTTAAATGTTTGAGTCACGGAGTGGATGAGTTTACTTCAAAGGCGCTTCAAACCATAAAGAATGAGAGCTTTGACGGCGCTTTCAGAAAACTAATCGGTATGTTTGTCGAAGTTTTGGAAATAAAAGGCCCCATGTTCGCCAGCGCACGCAAGCATGGCCCAAAACTAAAATTTTCCGCAGAAGAATACAATGAATTTATTTCTATGACCAAGCAGGGAATAGATGTAATGACAGTAGCTTTTAAAAAGGGGCTTGATGAAGGTTTATTAGACGACACCTTTTTTTCGCCGCGTCAGATGGCAATAGTTTTCCAGGGCTGCTTTGATATAAGCACCGCGTTTATTTTTCACGGTGAGCGCCCATTAAACGAAGATCAATTGTATGAAGTTCTAATGAGAATATTTAAAAAACAGAGGTTAACATGAAAATATTTAAAGTTATTATATTGCTTGTTTTGTCGGTCTCAAGTGCAGCCGCTGCCGAAATAGAAATTCAGCCTTTAGATAAGGATCTGAACCCGGTCAAAGAAGAAATTTCCTTTGATAAATACAATTTCAAGCTTGAAGATGCCGTTAAAATCGCTTTGCGACAAAATCGAAGCGTGATTGATTCTGATATTTCTTATGATAAGGCTTCAAGCTCCGTTGGTGAAGCGAGAACCGCTATGAGCACCAAGGTTTCTGCCAATTTCAAGCAAACAAGATTGGGTTACCGGACCGTCATGGCCGCAACAGGCGCTCCTTTGAATAAGAAAGACACGCAGAGCTATTATGCCGAGCTTTCTCAGCCTCTGTTTTTAGGGAAAAAGGATCGCGCTGCTCTCGAATCTGCACGAATTGGCAGAGATATCGCCGGTTTTTCCAAGACACTCACAAAACAGCAAATTATAATGATTGTAAGCATGAGATACTATTCGTGGCTTTTTGCGAGAGCTGTTGAGTCTGTGGGCAAAGAAGATCTTGATTTGGCTCAGGCGCATTTTGAGCTTGTCAGTAAAAGATATGCTGCACAGCAAACATCAAAATATGAAGTTTTGCGGGCAGAAGTCAGACTGACTCAGTCTAAGAGTGCTTATTTAAAGAGTCAAAATGATGCGAAATTGGCCGAATTAGATTTGTTAAATGTTTTGTCTTTGCCGATTGATGGTGGCATAGATACAAAGGCAAAGCTTGTGGCGATAGACTACGAAGCCGAATTGGATAAAGATTTAGAAACGGCCAAGAGGGTGCGCGAGGATATTAAAATTAAGACAAAAATGCAAGACATCGCACAACAGACTATGGTAGCGGCTAAAGGCGAGAATCAGCCGGTTGTCTCATTATGGGCGCAATATGGTGTAGAAGACCCTTCGTCGAGATATTCCGGGGCTTTTAAAAGAGATGATTATTGGATGGCAGGTCTTGTTATGAATGTGCCGATTGTCGATGCGGGCCTTACAAAAAGCAAGGTTGCAAAAGCGCATACAGAAATAAGAAAAGCCAAAAATGATTTAGAAGATACATTAGAACAGGCTGAACTCGAAATCAGGCAGGCAGCGTTAACCTTGCACAGTTCGGCCGAAATTGTCGCAGCTCAAAAAGAAAACATGAAACAGGCAGAAGAAACAGTCAGGCTCGCGAAAGTCAGATACGAAAACGGAATCTTTACTCAGGTTGATTTGTTCGACGCCGAAAATGCTTGGTCAAACACCAAGCTTCTTTATAATCAAGCTGTATTAGGGCACCACAACGCCAGATTAGCCTATCAATTAGCTGTTGGTAATCTGGGGCGGGAATTGTTAAAATAAGGAAAATATATGAAGAAAGAAAGCAGTTTATTTACTCATAAAACAGTCTTCAAAGTTTGTTTGTTTGTTCTGATAACCGTAATTATATACGCAGGTATAAGAGTCAGTGTCTCTGCAAATACCGATGAAGTATCATCTAAGACTGTTTCGATTAAAACCGATGCGGCAATGGCAGAAGTGCCGGTTTTTGCTTCTGAAGTAACCCTCGGTACTGTAAGCAATATTATTAAGACTTCGGGTGAAATCCATCCCATATATGGAGTAAACCTTAACCCCGAGGCATCCGGTAAAATTACAGACTTGTATGTTGATGTGGGTTCAGCTGTGAAAAAAGGCGAAAAACTTGCTCAAATAGATAATAAAATACAAAAGGCCCAGTTTCAAGAGGCTGATTCCGTTGTTACAGTAGCGAAATCTGCAATTAAATTGCAGGAAGTGCTGATCGAAACATCAGAATCAAAACTTGTGGCTGCTAAGGCCTCATTAGATGCCGCCGAATCGGCTCTGAAAAACTTATCGTTGACAAAAGCGCGCTTAGAAAAGCTGTTTCAAGAAGGTGCTGTTTCAAGACAGAGTCTTGATGATGTTGTGGCGCAATTTGACGCTGCCGGAGCAAGATTTACCGGGGCTGAATCAGATATGAAGCTCGCGGCTGACTCCATTAAAACAGGCCGGATGACATTAGAAATGCGCAAGGCAGAACTTATCAGAGCAGAAGCCAACAGAAATTCCGTGAAAGTTTTATTGGACAACACAGTTGTAATAGCTCCGTTTGACGGCGTTATAACGGCTCGTCACGCAGATCCGGGTGCTATGGCAAGTATTGGGCAGCCAATTTTAAGAATTGAGCAAGATGACCCGGTTAAGATCATATGTTCGTTGGCCGAAAAAGATCTGAGCATGATTCGAAATAAAGATATAAATATTATTATAAATGTAGACTCTCATAATAAGGCTTTTGAAGGGGCCATAAGGCAAATTTATCCTACAGTAGACCCTGTAAGCAGAACGGGCAAAGTTGAAGTGTTGGTGCCAAACAAAGATAAAATGCTGATGAGCGGCATGTTTGCAAATATCAATTTTGTGGTTGAAACTCACGAAAATGTGCCCGTTGTGTCGCGTGATTCGCTTTTGAAATATGACGGAAAATTCTATGTATATGTTATCGAAGATGGAAAAGCTGTTAGAAGACCTGTCAGAACCGGCATAACACAAGACACAACCGTTGAAATACTTGCAGGTTTAAAAAGCGGTGAAACTATAATTTCGAAGGGCATAGAATTTATAAGAGAAGGAAGCAGAGTATCTGTTGCCTCCGGAGACAATAATTTATGAAACTCTCTGAAATAGGGGTTAAATGGCCCGTAACCACAAGCATGATTTTTATCGCCATTATTATTTTGGGCGGTTTTTCATTTACTAGAGTCGGTCTCGATTTGATGCCTGATTTTGATATTCCCGTGGTTACTATTATTACTGCTTATCCGGGAGCCGGGCCTCAAGAAGTAGAATCACGAATAACCGAACTTATAGAATCAAGAGTTTCATCTGTTGAAAATGTTGATGAGGTTAAGTCAAATTCAATTGAAGGGGTTTCGGTTGTCACTGTTAAATTTAACTGGGAAACAAATTTGGCAGATGCAACAAACGATATAAGAGATAAGCTCGACCAAATTCGAAAAAGACTGCCTGATGCGGCAGAAGACCCAATTATAATGAAAATTGATATGGGTTCTATTCCCGTTTATATTATGGGTGTCACAGCCAAAGAAAGCTGGGATAAAATAGACCGAATCGTCGAAGACAAGATAGTTGACCGATTAAAGCGTTTGCCGGGGGTTGCTTCAGTATTGGCAGAGGGCAGTCACAAAAGAACGATAAATGTCAGACTGAATCGTGAGCGTTTGCAGGCTACGGGTATTACAGGCAACCAGATCGTGCATATTTTGAGAAGACAGAATATAAGCAACCCGGGCGGCCATCTCAAAACCGGAAACATGGACTTTTTGATAAGAATACCCGAAGAATTCAAATCGGTTGAAGAGATCGGTAACGTGGTGGTATCAAATAAAAACGGTATAGTCAGACTTCGCGACGTGGCTGAAATAAAAGACGATTTTGCCGAAATTTCTGAAGATATAGTTTTAAACGGCGGCGCAGCAATGGCCGTTATTGTTCAAAAACAGTCTGACGGCAATACAGTTGCGGTTTCTAACGCGGTCAGAGAAGCAATTCCCGAAATTCAAAAGACTTTGCCCGCTGACGTTAAAATTTCTGAATTTGTGGATACTTCAAACTTTATCAGAAATACGATATACAATTTAAGAAACGCCATTCTGATGGGCGGGATAGGTGTGTTTATAGTAATCTTGCTTTTTATCAGAGACTTCAGAGCCAGTTTAATTGTGGCAGTTACTATCCCCACTTCTTTGATAATAACATTCTTGCTAATGTATCTTAATGATTTCACTATAAATCAAATGAGCATGTCGAGCTTGGCGATAGCGATAGGTATGGTTGTCGACAATGCGATAGTTGTAATTGACAATATCAAGCGCTATCTCGAAAGAGGGGTTAAACCCCGGGAAAGTGCCATGTGGGGCGCAGCCGAAATGGGCACTTCCGTTATTGCCTCGACCTTAACAACTGTCGCAATTTTCTTGCCGATCGTTTTTACAACGGGTATTACGAAAATTATGTTCGGGCAGCTTGCCATGATTGTTTCGATGGCTCTTATTGCCTCTTTGTTTACGGCGCTTTTGCTTGCTCCGATGATGGCAAGTAAGATGCTCAGGATTGATCATAAAATTCAAAATCCAATTTTTGTGTTCTTTGGAAAATTACTGGAGAAAATTGAAGTTTTATACGGCAAGCTGTTGCAAATGGCTCTTTCTAACCGATTTAAAGTGCTGGCCCTGCTTGTTGTGTTATTTGTGGCTTCAATGGGTATAATACCGCTTGTAGGTGTTGAATACATGCCTCAGCAAGACCAAGGAATGCTAAATGTTGAAGTTGAGCTTCCGAGCGGCACAAGGTTTGAAGAGACGGGCAGAGTTTGCAAAGAAATTGTTTCAAAACTTAATACCGAACTTGAAGGTTATGTTAAAGCTACGTTCGCTTCATACGGAGTCGGCGAAAATATGGAATCTCTTATAATGAATCCAAAAAAGGCTTCAAATTTTGGGAAAATCCAAATCGTGCTTATTTCACGAAATCTGCGTAAAGAGGCGGTTAAAGATATAATTCCCCGCTTAAGAACAGTTGTCGATAAGATTCCCGGAGTTGTGGTCAGATTTGTTACAACAGACCCTATCGGCGAACTCATTACCGGCGGCAGCGCTGATTTTGCAATCAATATTTACGGTCATAACCTCGAAGACGGCGTTGCTTACGCAAATAATATCAAAAATGCGTTAGAGAAAATCGAAAATCTCAAAGACGTTGAAATAAGTCAAAAACTTGCAAAACCTGAATTAAAGGTTAATGTAAACAGAGAAAAAGCAGCCAGTTTAGGGTTGAATGTTTCTGATATTTCTGAATCGGTTGAGCTTCTTTTCAGCGGCAACAAAACAGTTAAATATCGCGACGGCGGAGACGAATACGATATAGACGTAAGGCTGAGAGAGGACGACAGGGCTACTGTGACAGACTTAGAGCAAGTCTATATAATTACTCCCTCGGGAGAAAGCGTAAGACTTAACAACGTTGCCGAAATAGCGCAGGGCGTTGGCCCTGCCAAAATAGAAAGATTAGACCAAGAGCGATATATAAAAATAACGGGCCAGGTCTTTAATACTGACCCGGGCACAGTTAACAGAGCCGCCGAAGAAATAATCAATTCGGTTCCCGCACCCCCGGGTTTTTCTTGGGAGCACGCCGGCAGCGAAAAAGAACGCAAGGAATCGTTTGTTTTGTTGATGCAGGCAGCAGTATTGGGAATGATTCTTGTTTATATGGTTATGGCCTCTCAGTTTGAGTCTTTGTTGGCCCCGTTCATTATATTTTTCAGTGTTCCCTTCGGATTCATGGGTGCGATACAAATGCTTGCAATTACGGGTAATCGTATCTCGGTCGTATCATTTTTGGGGTTCATAATACTGATAGGAATAGTTGTAAATAACGGCATTGTTCTTATAAGCTATGTTAATACCCTTATAGGGCGCGGTTACAAGACAAGAGATGCGCTTATCACAGCCGGTGTAAACAGAATCAGGCCGGTTATATCGACCACAAGCACAACTATTTTAGGCATGCTTCCTATGGCCCTTTCAAGGGGCGACGGTTCTGAAGTCTGGATACCCATAGGCTTGAGCGTTATCGGCGGTTTGATCGTGTCTTGTCTTATGACATTAGTTTTAATGCCCGTATTATACAGTTTGATGCAAAAATGGCTGGTGCCGGCCGAATTGCGCTCGGTATAAGGAAATTGAACATAATAAAAGAAAGAAAAAAACATGGAATTTAACTTGATAATATGCAGTTCGACCTTAGAAGAAGAAATAATGGTTTTTTTTAAGAGCAACGGCATTACTTCCTACACTGTTTTGCCAATGGCCGTAGGCTCGGGTAATGGCGGCGGCACAAGGTTAGACAACGAAATCTGGCCGGGTCAGAATATGGTCATTATGGTTTGTTTGCATGAAAAGCAACACGAAGCGTTGCGCAACCTGGTTTCGGAATATCGCAAAAACGATATCCGAGAAGGTTTAAAACTTTTCACATTGGGCTTGAAAGAAGTAATATAAGAAGCGGCGGGGCGCTAGTCGGTCCAGGAATGGTGCAGACATTCGCCGGCCAATTCCCTGCCTAAAAACTTAACTGCGATTTCTCTGAAAATATCGGGACTGTCGGAAACAAAAAACCGTTCGGTTCCGATTTTTTCTGTGTCGGCTACTAAGCGTCGCGCCGCAAGAAGCTCTTTAACTTCTATTGCCGTTTCTTGTGCCGAGTCGACTAACGTGATTTTGTTGTCAAAATATTCATTGATGAGGGGCTTTAAGAGCGGGTAATGAGTGCAGGCCAAAATAAGCGTGTCGACTTGCAGTGTTTTAAAATCTTTAAGATATGTGTCGATTGTAAGGCGGGCAAGCTCGGTGTTATGCATGTTTTCTTCGACAATCGGAACCAAGAGCGGGCAAGGCTGCGCTATTACTTTAATTTTTGAGCAAAGTCGTTCAAGTCGGCTTTGGTAGGCAAATGAAGCGATCGTGCCTTTTGTGCCGATAACGCCGATCTTCTGCCCCTTAACGGCTTTGACCGCTGCTCTTACGCCCGGGTCAATCACGCCCACCACAGGCAATGAAGTTAAGGTTTTCAGCTTGTTTAAAGCCAAAGCCGAAGCGGTATTGCAGGCAATGACAATCATTTTCACATTTTGCATTAAAAGAAAATCAAGAATTTCTTGCGAATAGCGCTGAATTACCGGTGCGGATTTGCCTCCGTAAGGCACTCTTGCGGTGTCACCAAAATAAATAATATTTTCGTAAGGCATAAGGTTTTGCAGTTCTTTTAAAACCGTCAAGCCCCCGACTCCCGAATCAAACACACCTATGGGTCTGTTATCTGAAATAATCATATTATTACTCGGTTAGTTTGATTTTACCTTCGACTATATCTTTTTTTAACTGCGCCAATTCGCTTATCAGAGCTTCGCCGATTACATTATGGCTGAGCTGAAAGTCTGTAAGGCTCAAAGCGTCTTCTGCCAACCCGTATGAGCTCTTCATTTCGCCGGTGTTGTCTGAACAAACTTTTTCGATGATTTTGACAACAATGCGGTCAACTCTCTTTAAAAGGCTTGTCAATACAAGGCCGGGTGCGAGCGAGTCTTGGTTGTTGTCGATTCCTATTACATACTTTCGGTTGGTGACCGCCGCGGCTATTACACCCTGCGCGGAAGCCCCGGCTGCGGGGAAAATGACCTCGAAACCCGATTTATATAATTCGTCCGCTATTTGCTGTGCTTTTTGAGTGTTGTTAAAGCCCGAAAAATCATCTGCTATGTATTTTGACACCAGATCGATATCGGGGTTTGCGTGTTTTGCCCCTTTAAAAAAGCCCGATTCAAATCTTTTAATAACCGGTATAGGTAACCCGCCGATAAAAGCTGTTTTATTTGTTTGGCTCTTTTTTGCGGCCAGATAACCGCATAAAAATGCACCTTCTTCTTCTCTGAAGGTTATACCTTTTATATTATTTTCTGTGTAATCCGAGTCTATTACATAAAAGGCAGTGTTAAGATTTTCCGAAGCTATTTGCTTCACTGCATCGTTAAACCCAACGCCCAATACGATTATTGCGTCAAACTTTTGCCCCGCAAAAAACCGAAGCGACTGTTCGGGGTCTTGCCAGGTTGACGGTTCTATTATGGTTGTTTCGATATTGTGCAGTTTTTCGGCTTCTTTAAGGCCTCTGTAAGCACTGTCGTTGAAGCTTTTGTCGTTTAAGCCCTGAGGGGATATCATGAGCCCGATGCTCTTTGCCTCACTTTTCGGCGCTTTTTCAATTTTGTCACAGCACCCGCTTAAACAAAAAGAACAAATCAGTAATGTCAGAACTCCAATGCAGAAAACTGATTTTTTGAAAACAGTTGATTTAATCGGCATTCTTTTGCCTCCCGTGCGTATTCGTCGGCCAATTCCGGTCCGACTTTTGAAAGATATGCTTGTCTTAACGCTTCGTTCGGGCTTTCAAAGTTCGCTTTAAATTGCCCCGGTAGCTTTTGCAGCATAGATTTAATATATTTTGTGCGTTTTTTAATTTCGTATTGTTCGGGCGCTGTCTGTTCTGACCACTCAGTGTGGTTTTTGGGGACAAATACAGAGAATGTGGCCGAAACGGATCTGTAAGAAGGTGCTATTTTAAGCACTTTCTCTATTAAATCAATTGTGGCCGCGGTGTCTGAATCTGTTTCACCCGGCAGGCACGAAACAAAGTACATTTTAATGTGTTCGAAGCCGTTGTCAAATAATTCGTTTATTTTATTTAAAAATCGTCCTTCGTCCATGGGCTTTCTCATTTCTTTTCTGAGTCTTTCGCTGCCCGTTTCGGGTGCAATTGTGAGCCCTGTAATGTTTGATTTTCTTAAGGATTCTATAATTGTGGGGGTTATTTTTTCCCACTTGACCGATGAATTTCTGATTCTGATATTGCGCTCGGTGAGCATTTTAAAAAGTTCTTCAACTTCAGGGTGGTCAAACAAAGAAGGGGCCACCAAACCCAAGTCTGTGCAGTCGGCGTGTGCGTCGAGCCACTGCTCTATGGTTTGCAGACTTACCGCGCGGGGCGGCGAGTATATTGCTCTTGCCAAACAAAAAGAGCAAACTCGCGGGCAGCCGCGCATTACTTCAATTATGTGCGCTCCGCCAAAAGCATTCTTTTCTGAGACAATATGGGAATAAGCCGGCGAAGCGTTTACGTCATGATAAGCCTTTGCGGGCAGATATGTTTTTGATAAAGAGGGCACCCAAACATTATCGATTTGTGCGATGGCTTCTTTGTCAAAACCCTTATCGTTAAGCGTTGTAATAATCGGAACAATAGTGCTTTCCGCTTCGCCCGGAACAATAATGTCAAATATCAGCGAAAGGGCAGCGGAGTTAGAGGCTACGGCGGCGCCGCCGGCAATCAGTATGGGGTGTCTGTTGCTTCGCTCGGAGGCTATAACAGGCATTCCGAGGGCGGCAAATATGCCGGGGATTTTATCAAAATCACCTTCAAAACTGAAAGAAAACATTAAAACGTTAAAATCACCCAAAGGGCGACCCGTTTCAAATGAATAAAACGGAGGGTTAAGGGGGCTGTCAGGCAAAAGAGCCGGAAAAAAGCGTTCGATGCCTATTCCGGGCATAGACCCCACAAGCCGATGCACGGTTAAAAAACCGAGATTGCTCATTCCCAAAGAATATAAATTGGGATAAATAACAGCACAGCTAAGTTTGCCCGCAAATTTAATTTGAGAATAATGTTTTTCGCCGGCCTTAAGCTGCTCTGCTACTGATTCAAAATTATGTCTGTGTTTTAGCGACATTTTCAAAGAAAAATCGAGGGCAATCGCCCTCGATTTTATTAGCTTTCAAAGTCGGTTTATCAACCGTTTCTTCTTTTTCGTAAAAAAGCAGGTATTTCGCGAGAATCTGCAATGCTTTGGCTGCCGTATGTGCCGTTAACAACCTGCTGAGCCGGTTGCTGAACAGGAATTTGAGGCTGTTCAATAGGTCTGTTGGTGACAGTGCGAAGTTCTTCGATGATGCGTTTCTTGGGGTCAAGAGCCGCTCTGGCTTCTTCGCCGAAACCTGTGGCGATAACGGTGATTTTGATTTTATCACCCATTTCTTCGTTAATTGCAGTACCAAATATGATATTTGCATCGGGATCAACAGCTTCTTGGATAATTGAACAAGCTTTGTTAACTTCGCCAAGACCGACATCGCTGCCTGCTGTGATGTTAAGAAGAACACCGCGTGCACCCTGAATCGAAGATTCGAGCAACGGGCTGGAAATAGCCTGCTGAGCTGCGGTAACGGCGCGATTTTCGCCCTCTGATATACCAATACCCATGAGGGCAGATCCGGCTGTGCTCATAATTGTTTTTACGTCGGCAAAGTCGATATTTATTGTGCCGGGCACTACGATAAGGTCGGAGATACCCTGAACACCCTGAAGCAATACGTTGTCGGCAAATCTGAATGATTCTATGAGAGACAGGTTGTCGCCGGCGATGTCAATAAGTTTGTCGTTAGGAACAACAATAATCGCATCAACGCGTTCTCTTAAATTTTTGATTCCAAGATCGGCTGCATTAGCTCGTTTTCGACCTTCGAAGGTGAAGGGTCTGGTTACTACGGCAACAGTGAGTGCACCAAGTTCTTTGGCAACTTCCGCAACTATTGGAGCAGCACCGGTTCCGGTTCCGCCGCCCATGCCGGCTGTGATAAATACCATATCGGCCCCGTCAAGAGCTTGAGAGATTTTATCTCTGTCTTCTTCTGCGGCTTTTTTGCCAATTTCATAGTTGGCTCCGGCTCCAAGACCTTTGGTGAGCTTGTCGCCAATTTGTATTTTCATTTTGGCGGGTGAGCCTGAAAGGCACTGTGCATCAGTGTTGGCTACTATGAACTCAACTCCTGAAAGACCTGCCTCAACCATTCTTGATACTGCATTGCAGCCGCCACCACCCACGCCAATAACCTTAATCTCCGCAGAATTGTCCACTGTTGTGTTGAAATCGAACACCATGCCTGCCTCCTGTTTGCCTAACGCCTAAATCTATCTTGAGTCGTTAGTGTATAACAATTTTTTTAATTTGTAAAGAACTTCTCTATAGCTGTGCGAATTTTATCGAAAAAGCCGTTAAACCGTCTTGCTTCGGGCACTGTGCGTCTTTCATTTTGTGCACCATATCTAATTAATCCGATGGCTGTTGCAAATTGAGGACTTACAACTTTTTCGCGTATTCCTGTTACGTTTATTGGCGTGCCCCGTCTTACCGGAAGATCAAGAATCTCGCGAGCCTGTTCTATGCAGCAGTCCATTAAAGAGGTGCCGCCCGTTAATACAACTCCGGCGGGAATCATATTGGGCGAACCGACGTGCTCATCTATAAGATTTTTTACTTCGTAAAAAATTTCTTCTAAACGAGGTTCGATTATTTCTGATAAATAACGCTGTGAATATTCTTCCGAGCCTTCTCCGCCCGCTACGGGTATTTTCAGCATAAGCTTTTCGTCGGCCTTGTTTGGAAGAGCTACCCCGTGTTTTATTTTAAGGTTTTCAGCGACAGAGGTAGATGCTTTTAACCCTACGGCAAGGTCGTTGGTGATCAGCTTGCCGCCCATGTCTATACAGCCCGAGTGAACCACGCACCCGTTTTGGAAAATGGTAAGGTCTGTGGTGCCTCCGCCTATATCTACCAGCACAACACCAAGTTTTTTTTCATCTTCGTTGAGCACTGCCAAACTTGAGGCGTAAGGCTGTAATACCAGCTCTTCAACTTTCACATCAGCGTTGGCGCAACATTTCATAATGTTTTGAATCGCCGTGATAGCGCCTGTTACGATGTGCACATGCGCTTCGAGTCGGCTGCCCACCATGCTTAGAGGGTTGTGGATCTCTTTTTGTTCGTCTACCACGAATTCTCGGGGTAAAATATGTATTATATCTTGGTGAGCCGGTATTGTAATGGCTGTTTTGGCGTTTTCTACCGCTCTGTCGATATCTTCAGAGGTTATTTCTTGGTTATTGCCCTTGATAGCCACAACGCCTTGGCTGTTTATAGAGTTTATATGGGCGCCGGCAATGCCTACATAAGCACTTTCTATTACGATGTTCGCAACAGATTTATCCGCTTCTTCGAGAGCATCGATAATTGCTCTTGTTGTGCGTTCGATATCAACTATTGCGCCTCTTTTAACGCCGTCGCCGGAAGGCGCTATGCCGACTCCAAGAACATTTACGGTGTTCTTGTCTGTGCATTCGGCTATGATTGCGCAAACCTTTGTTGAGCCTATGTCAAGACCTATTATTAAATCGTCCACGAGTAGGGAGCTCCTGAATGTTAACTTCCTAAAACTTTTTTGGGCGAACAACAATATGATCGCCCCGCATATCAAGGTAGAAAGGTTCTACATTATTTTTTCTTAGATTGTCAAGGAGTGCATTCAAAAAATCATATCGCTTTTTGAAATCATCGGCGCTTTTAGGATACACCTTTTCGCCATTGAACAATATAAGATAAGGGTTTTGAACGCTGGAAAAATTTATTTCGGAAATATTTTTTAATATTTTTTCGCCAAGTTGTGTGAGCCATTTTTGTGCAACAAAATAATTGTCGTTTGTAAGCAACGAATTGCCGGCAACCAGACCTGCCGTATCGATGCCGGTAATGATAGGTAAATCTTTTTCGCCCATGCCCTCGGTGCTTATTATTATGCCGTCTTCGGCTATTTCATAAAAAGCAAGTCCTGCTTTAACGTAATACTTTGGGATTCTTTCGGAGACGATGATTTTTATCTTGTAAAGCCCCTCGAATTCGATGTTAGCGTTTTTAATATGAGGTTCTTTAAAAAGATTCTCAACAGCAGATTCGCGGTTAACGCCGAAAATATTCATGGCGGGCGCAAGACCTGCGGTCTTAATTATCTGTTCTTTTGAAAAATAATTGTTCCCGACCACTTCTAAGTCTTTAATTTCAAAATATGAAGTTTTGAAAAAAAGGTAATTGAGACGAGTTACCGCAACGTAAAGCAGGGACATTATTATTAATATGAAGCCCAGAGCTTTCAGTTGCGGTAAAAAGCGCGACAAACCCAATTTGATGGCTTTGTTGCGTTTATTTTTAAGCTTCTTTCGAGTGTCTTCCGAAAGATCTTTCATGACAGGCATTTGACTGCCCGGTGTGTATTTTGGATAACCCATATTTTGTGAAGTATACCAGAAATGAATTTGTTTAACAATAACAAGAGTATTAGCGTTAAGTTGTTTGAGTTATTTAATTTTGTCGGTTGTGTTTTAATTTTTTCTAATGTAGTATTATTTTGCTTAAACACTGTATAAAGGTGACAAGATGAAGATAGTAATTACCGATAAAAGCGGGCAGGTATTGTATGACGGCAGTCCCGATTTGCATAGCGACGGAATCGTGATCGGAAGCGCTCCAACCTGCGACATCCGTTTAAATAAAATCGGCATAGCGGCGGCTCATGCTCAGCTCAGATATAACGCCGACGGGGTTTTAACTCTCCAAGATTTGCAAAGCCCGATGGGCACATTAGTCGACGGTGTTCGTTTGCAACCGGGCTTTATTACCGCAATAAAACCGGGTGCCTTTTTAGAACTGAGCGAAGAAGTTTTTGTCACATTGCAGCCCGAAGCCGACGACATATATCTGGCAAATTCAGGCAATAAACTTTTTCCGTTTTTTTTGAACAGCAATGAAAATTTCGTGCGAAAACTGTTTGGAGCTATACGTGCAAGGCTTCCAAGAGAACATTATCAGTCTATCTCGGCGGCAGAAGGCGAGATTGTAACGCGAATTAAAGAGTTGGCGGCAGTTTCAGAAGTGGCAGGGGCGTTAAATTCGTTCACAAGCCTGCCGCGGTTGTTAGATTTTTCGTTAGAAATGGCAATTGCTGTAACGGGTGCCGAACGTGCTATGCTTTTGCTTTATAACGAAAACTTGAAGCGCCTCGAAACCATGGCCACGTCTAATTTTATGCCCTCTGATTTAGCTGAAGATATGTTGTCTGTCGGCACTTTTGTGAATAAATGTTTTGAAGAGGGAAAGGCCTTGTCGGGGTCTTCGCATTTGTTCAAGTCTCTTGCAACAAGACGCACAAAATCATTGGAAGAATCAGGAATTGCAGCAGTTGCGGCGGTTCCCTTAAAAGAACTTGGAACGGATATAGGCGTGCTTTACGTTGATACAAAAAAGTTTAACAACGTTATGAGCGGAAGAACCGATGAGCTGCTTAAAATATTGGCCTCACAAATTGCAATTGCAATTAACAGAACTAAAATGTTCCACGAAGCTACAACCGACACCGTTACCGGAGTGGCAAATCAAAATTTGTTTTTAAGAAGGCTCAGCGAAGAGTTTTGTCGTGCACAACGACATCAAAAAGACATTTCTTTGATTTTAATGGATATTGACCATCTCAAATCAATAAGCGAAACCTACGAAGAAAATGTTGCAAACTGCATACTGAAAGAAGTGGGCAAAATATTCCGAAGTGCGACAAGGATACACGATGTTGTTGCACGGGTCGGAGCAGAAACTTTCGCTATGATACTTCCCGAAACTCCCTACACCGGAGCTTTGGTAGTTGCAGAAAAACTCAGGACCAACTTGGGAAAAACAATTATAAGAATCGAAGGGCACAGTATTCAAGTTACCGGCAGCTTTGGAATCGGCTCGAGTTCGGCAACAACATTTAAGCCTGCCGATCTTTTAAAAGCCTCGGAAAAGGCCCTTAAATTGGCGCGAAAACGGGGCGGCAATCAAATAGCTTAATGATGGGTGGTTTATGTTTAATCCTTTAGATATTCTCACTAATGACCAAAAGTTAAAAAAAATGGCTGAGCTTGAGAAGCTTGCGGGGTTTTCGCCGACAGCTTCTGAAAATAAATTCGTTGATGTAGCCGATAAAATTGGCAAGAGCAAGCTTGATGCGGCAAAAGACAGTGCCGAAAAAGCGAATGAAGACAAGTATTGGGTTATTTATAAACGCTTTGCAAACGTCTTTGAAAAGTATGAGCGCCCTTTCGCTTTGTTTTTGGGCGACTTCTTAGATGTGATGCTCGGCGGTTCTTTGCAAACGAAAATTGTTAAAGAACTGATTGAAGAAAAAATAAACAAAATGCGCAAGGTGCGTGAAGCGGCTGCTATTGAAGAGGCTGTTTCGAAAAAACATAATGTCCAAAGAAAAAGATCGCCTTTGGCAGAAGTTAAAATAGGCGGCGAAAAGCGTTTGTATTTGCAGCATTTTATAAAACGCAAATATTTTTTGTCGGCCCTGTTCTTAGACAGTGATGAATACACAAATTATAAAAAACTTGTCAAACAAATTGAAGAGGCTTGCGTCGAAATCGTTAAAGAAGAAGTGCCTCCGAACGAAGATGCGCGAAAAGAATTATTGGCGCAGATAATCGGTCAGCTCAAATACGAAATTTCACAGCACGATGTGTTATATATCTGGAAAATTTTGGCGGCCGATGAGTTTAACCTCTTAGAGTGGACATACGGCGAATGTAAAACACTTAACTTGCTCAGGCCCGCTTTTTATGAAGACCTCGACATAGCTTATCAGAACGGCAAAAAAATGCTTAAATTGCTGATAAGCGATGTTAAAGAAGAGTTTCCGCCTGACGAAAATAAACAGGATGCTTATGAAGACTATTTAAGAGATATTCTTGAAATATACCTGTATCACCATTTTGTGGTTAAACATCTTAATCAGAGGGTGCCAAAAATCAGTCTTAAAGAGTTCGAGACTCTTAAAGACGATTTAACAGACAAAATCGGAACCTTAAGAAGCGAAAATGATTCGCTGCGTGCCGAAATCGCCAAACTTAATGTTGAAAAAGATCAATTTGCGGCAGAAGCAAGAATGCTGAAAAATGATAACGAAAAACTCATTCAGCAAAACGAAAAGCTTGATCCGAATGAAGTTCGAAGAAAGCTGCAGGCCGCCGAAGCTAAAGTTAATGCCGCAAAAAAAGAGTTGCAAGAAACTCTGCTCGAAGAAGCCGAACTCAGAAGCGATATGCGCGAACTTGATAAAGAAGTGCAAGAGCTGACCGAACAGCTCAAGAAACTTAACGCACTGCCTAACGAAGCCGCAAATTCTGTGGAGGGCCTCTTAGAAGGTAAAAGAGTGGTGATTTTCGGGGGAGTGGGCAGAGACCATTATTGGAACACTCTTAAAGAAGCCGGAGTTAAAAATGAAGACTACGAATGGTATGAAGGTTATCACACCATCAGTCTTGCCCGAACAGCCGAAATAGTCGGAAGAGTAGATCTGGCTGTGGTAGTGACAAGCTACGCGGGACACTTGCTGCTTTATCAGGTAAGGCCGTGCATTAAGCCGCATCAGCATTTCTTTAAAATACACAACAGCGGTGCCGGTTCGCTCAGAGCCGAAATACTTAAAACATTCAAAAACTAAGAGGGGCTTATGGCGTTTGCTTTATGAGCGTCTGACACCGTTTGCTCTATGTTCGGTTCGGCTCCGTCAGGGGCTAAAAGAAGTTTCCAATAAGAGACGAATTCGATGTTTTTTCTTTTGCTGACCAAGGGCACGGGTGTGAGTCCCCATAAATAGAGGCCGTCGTTAATAAATAGGTTTTTAAGCTTGTTAATAACATCTGTCTGGACGTTGGGGTCGATTATTATTCCGCCCTCGGGAACCAAATGTTTTTCGGCTTCAAACTGAGGTTTAATAAGCGCGATTATTGCACCTTCTTTTGTAAGTATTTTTGAGGCTTTAGGCAAAATATGTTCAAGAGAGATAAAAGAAACATCGGTGACAATTAAATCAAACGGTTCTGAGAACTCGCTTGTGTCCATTGTTTTAAAATTTGTTTTGTCTTTGATTATCACTCTGGGGTTATTCTGAATTTTTGGGTCTAAAAGTTGGCGGCCGACGTCTAGGGCAACAACTTCTTTCGCGCCCTTAGACAACAGAACATCTGTAAACCCGCCGGTTGAAGCTCCGATATCAAGGCATCTCAGGTTTTGAGGCGACACAGAAAAATCTTTAAGCGCTTTTTCAAGCTTTAATCCGCCCATAGAAACCCATTTGCAATGACGAGGTTTGTGTTCTAAAATTGTTTCAACCGGGATTTTCTCGCCTGCTTTGTCCCATAGACGGTCTTTGGTTCTTATTTCTCCCGACATGATCAGTTTGCGTGCAGTCTCAAGGTCGTCGGCCAAGCCTTGTTGTACTGTCATTTCATCGACGCGCGCCTTTTTTGCCATTAGAATTACCTTTATAATTGCAAATTTGTGAATTTCAAATTATAATACATCACTGAGGAAATCAATAGGATATAT
>Ga0265293_10003439_pt1 | contig 29414 bp, 31 predicted proteins | sample Munlanlewell138R_FD_192505 | JGI IMG/M metagenome (GOLD analysis project Ga0265293, IMG submission 192505) | Leachate microbial communities from a municipal landfill in Southern Ontario, Canada - Leachate well 138R | ecosystem: Engineered > Solid waste > Landfill > Unclassified | place: Canada... | reverse complement strand
GCATGCTGACCGCTGGCGAGTCCGCGCCCACCGGCCTCAACGCCTATCAGACGCGGGCGCCCTCCGTCCGGGAGGTAGGCGAACGGGGCGAACATGCCGATAGCGTTGCTGCCGCCGCCAACGCACGCCACCACGGCGTCTGGCACGCTCCTGCCCTCAAGCGCCTGCAACTGCTCCATGGTCTCGAGGCCGATGACGCTCTGCAGGTCGCGCACGATCCTAGGGTAGGGGTGAGGACCCACCACGGAGCCCAGCACGTAGAAGGTGTTGCCCACGTTGGTGACCCAGTCGCGGATTGCCTCGTTGGTGGCGTCCTTCAGTGTGCGCGTGCCGCTGCTGACTGGCACCACCTCGGCGCCGAGGAGCTTCATGCGGAAGACGTTGAGCTCCTGGCGCCTCACGTCCTCCTCGCCCATGTAGACCACGCACTGCAGGCCGAACAGGGCGGCAGCGGTGGCGGTGGCCACCCCGTGCTGCCCGGCGCCGGTCTCGGCTATCACGCGGCGCTTACCCATGCGCGTGGCGAGGAGCGCCTGACCCACCGTGTTGGTGATCTTGTGGGCGCCCGTATGGTTGAGGTCCTCGCGCTTGAGGTAGATGCGGGCGCCGCCCAGCTCGCTGGTTAGGTTGGCGGCGAAGTACAGCAGGCTCGGGCGGCCCACGTAGTCACGCAAGATGCTCTGGTAGCGGGCCTCGAACTGCGGGTCAGAGCGCGCACTGAGGTAGGCGGCCTCCAACTCGTCTAACGCGGGTATGAGTGTCTCGGGCACGTAACGGCCCCCGTAAGGGCCGAAACGTCCTCGAACGTCGGGTAGCGGGAAGTTCATCTGGTCTCCGGGTCGGTCTTGCGGAAGCGTGTGCTCGGGGCGGGCGTTACAGCTTCAGCCGCGCCACCAGCGCTGATGACGCCGTTTGAACGCGCGCTTCGTTCTCGACCGGGGCCGGGGCCGCATGCACGAGTCTACGCCTGGCATCGGCTGTGACTCAAGCGGCCGCCTGCTGGGCCGGCCTCAGCGCGGGGGGCGCAGAGCGGCGCCGAGGTCGATGGGGGAGAACCGCAGGGCGCCCTGGCGCTGGCGGTACTCCGCCAGCAGTTCAGGTGCGGTGGCCTCCTCGCCCGCGGGCACCAAGCCCAGGCTCTGACCCAGCAGCCCCACCAAGGCGCCAGGCTCAACACCGGCTGCCCTCAACTCGTGCAGTGTCAGCGAGCCGCGCCGTTTAGCGAGCCGCTGGCCGGACTCGTCGAGCAGTAGCGGCACGTGAGCGAACCCTGGTGGCGGCTGCCCTAGCGCCCGGTAGAGGAGCAGCTGCGCGGCGGTGCTCCGCAGCAGGTCGGCGCCGCGGACGACCTCGGTGATGCCCATGGCGGCGTCGTCCACCACTACCGCCAGCTGGTACGCGAAGAGTCCATCGGAGCGCCGAACCACGAAGTGCCCGACCTCAGGGAGCAGGTTCACCTCCTGCGCGCCCGCCAAGGCGTCGCTGAACCGCAACGTCGCGTTGGGCACCGCCACCCGCACGCTGGGCGCGCGACCCTCCGCCTGCTTGGCGGTCGCGAGACGCTCGTTCGCGGCGCGTTCAGCCGCGCCGTAAACCCCTTCGCTGGCGCCGCCACTCACGTTCCCGTGCGGCGCGCTGGCCACCACGGCTAGCTCCTTGCGCGACAGGTAACAAGGGAAGGTGAGCCCCGCAGCCGCTAGCCGCTCGAGCGCGGCCTCGTACAGCTCTGAGCGCTGACTTTGCAGGTACGGCCCGTGCGGACCGCCCACGTCCGGCCCCTCGTCCCAGTCGAGGCCCAGCCAGCGCAGTTCGTCGAGGTTGCCCCGCACCGCTTCCTGGCGCGTGCGTGGACCGTCGAGGTCTTCCACGCGCATCACGAACGCGCCGCCCTGCGCCCTGGCCCTGAGCCACGCGACCAGCGCCGTGCGGGCGTTGCCTAAATGCAGCCAGCCGGACGGCGAAGGGGCGAAGCGGCCCCGGTAAGGCCGTTCGCCCCTGCTGTCGGTGATGGTGTCCGCGGCGCCGTGGGCTACGGTCACGCGCTGTTTACGCCTTGCCAGCCCGCTTCATGGCTTCCAGCATTGCGCTGCCCATGTCGGACGGGGTGGTCGCCACCACAACGCCGGCGCCTTCCAGGGCGGCGATCTTCTCGGCGGCGGTGCCCTGCCCACCCGAGATGATGGCGCCCGCGTGACCCATGCGCTTGCCCGGAGGGGCGGTGGTGCCGGCGATGAACGAAGCCACGGGCTTGGTCATGTTGGCCTTGATCCAGGCGGCGGCTTCCTCCTCGGCGCTGCCGCCGATCTCGCCGATCATGATGACGCCCTCGGTGGCGGGGTCGTCGTTGAAGATCTTCAGCACGTCCACGAAGCTGGTGCCGTTCACGGGGTCTCCGCCGATGCCGACAGCCGTGGTCTGGCCCAGTCCGTTGTCGGTCAGCTGCTTCACGGCCTCGTAAGTGAGGGTGCCGGAGCGGCTCACCACGCCGATGCGGCCGGCTTGGTGGATGTAGCCGGGCATGATGCCGATCTTGCACTCGTGCGGGGTGATGACGCCGGGGCAGTTCGGGCCCACCAGGCGCACGTCACGGCCGCCGAGGTACTCCTTCACCCGCACCATGTCGTTGATGGGGATGCCCTCGGTGATGGTGATGATGAGAGCGATGCCGGCCTCAGCCGCTTCCATGATGGCGTCGGCCGCGAACGGCGGCGGCACGAACACCACGGTGGCGTTGGCGCCGGTGGCCTCAACGGCCTCCTTGACGGTGTTGAAGCTGGGCACGTCGACAGAGTAGGTGTCGGCCCTGCCGGGCACGCCGGAGTGGTCGGTCTCGCCTTCGAACCTCACCGACTGACCGCCCTTGCCCGGGCGCACCGCACCCACCACGTTGGTGCCGTAAGCGATGGACTTGTCGGTGTGGAACTTGCCGGCGTCCCCGAGACCCTGAACGATCAGCTTGGTGTTCTTGTTCACCAGGACGCTCACTGGTTACCTCCGGCCAGCTCCACGATCTTGCGAGCGCCGTCCTTCATGTTGGCGGCGCTGACCACGTTCAGGCCCGACTCGTCGATTATCTTCCGGCCCAGCTCCACGTTGGTGCCCTCCAGCCGCACCACCAGCGGAACCTGCAGGCCCACTTCCTGCACGGCAGCCACCACGCCGTTAGCGATGGTGTCGCATTTCATGATGCCGCCGAAGATGTTGATGAAGATGCCCTTGACGTTGGGGTCGCGCGTGATGATCTTGAACGCGGCGGTAACGTTCTCGGTGGTCGCGCCGCCGCCCACGTCGAGGAAGTTGGCCGGCTCCCCGCCGACCTCCTTGATGGTGTCCATGGTGGCCATGGCGAGGCCCGCCCCGTTCACGAGGCAGCCTATGGTGCCGTCGAGCTTGATGAACGAGAGGCCGTACTTGCTGGCCTCCACCTCGGCGGGGTCCTCCTCGCTGAGGTCACGCATCGCCACCACGTCCTTGTGGCGGAAGAGGGCGTTGCCATCGAAGCTCATCTTGCCGTCGAGCGCCATGACCTGGCCGCTCTTGGTGACCACCAGCGGGTTGATCTCGACCATGTCGGTATCGAGCGCGGTGGCCAGGTTGGAGATGGCCTGCATGAAGCGCGCGCCGTTCTTGTGCGCGTCGCCTTCCAGCCCCAGGTCGAAGGCCAGGCGCCGCGCCTGGAACCCCTGCAGGCCGTACGAGCGGTCGACCGTCTCCTTGAGCACCTTCTCGGGCGTTTCGGCCGCGACCTCTTCGATGTCCATGCCGCCTTCGGTGGAGGCCATGACGATGTTGTGCGAGGTGGCGCGGTCGAGGACCACCGACAGGTAGAGCTCGCGCTCGATGTCGATACCCTGCTCGATGTAAAGCCGGTTGACCTGCTTGCCTTCGGGGCCCGTCTGGATGGTGACGAGGGTGGAACCCAGCATCTTCTCGGCTAGTTCCCGCACCTTCGCCTCGGCCGCCTCGACTCCGCCGCTGATGCCAGCGGTGACGACGTTAACGCCCGCCACGTCCGGATGTTCCACGAAGCGGCCCTTGCCGCGCCCGCCGGCGTGGATCTGCGACTTGACCACCACTACGGGGTTGCCGCTCTCCTCGACAAGCGGCCTGACGGCGGCCACGGCCTCGTCGACGGTGGTGACCATGCGGCCCAGCGGCACGGCGATGCCGCGCTGCTTCATGAGCACTTTGGCTTGATACTCGTGAATCTTCAAGACTAGAACCTCCCACGCCCCTAGATAGTTGGCGTGTAACCGCAACAATGTACCAGGGCACGCGCCGTGACTGGGCGTTCCGGCATGGGAACGCGGGTACAAGCGGCCCAGCCGGGCTTGTGGCCCACCTCGCTGCCGCCGCGCCTCACGGCGTAATAGGCTGCCAGCATGGTTAGGACCGCGATACTCATGGTGCTTGAGGGCGAGGCTGGCGGGGCGCAGGAGGACCTGGCCGCGCAGGCGGTGCGGCAGGTGCTAACGACCGGACCGTTCGTCGAGGTCGACTACCACGTGGTGCCCGACGAGCAGGCGATGATCCGGGCACGCCTGAGACTGTGGGCCGACTCCGGCAACGTGGACCTGGTCCTCACGACCGGCGGCACTGGCCTGGGGCTCAAGGGGCGCACCCCGGAGGCCACAGCTGAGGTCGTGGAGCGCAACGTTCCGGGCCTGGCGGAGGCCATGCGGCGCGAGCTCGCAGGTGAGCACCCCACGGCCGTCCTCGGCCGGGGCATCGCCGGCATCCGCCGCACGACCCTGATCCTCAACCTGCCGGGGGAGCCGGAGCAGGCCAGGAAGGCGCTGCAGTCGGTGGTAGGCGTGCTGCCGGGCGCCGTCACGAGCCTGACGGGCCCAGCGGTTGACGCTGCCAGTCGCAGCCCGCAAGCCTGAACCAGTCCCGCTGACCTTGCTCCCGCGCCTGTGACCGCTGCCGCGCTGCGCGGCGTTTAGGATGTTGGCGATGGTGACCATCTTCGCTTTCGCCGTTTTCCTGATCCTGTTCCTGGTGGCCGCGGCAGGCATCATCGTGCCGGTGCTGCCCGGCGTTCCTATCGCCGCCGTGGGAGCCTTGCTGGCGGCCTGGATCATGGGCTTCGAGCGTTTCGGGATCACGCCGCTCATCTACGTAGGCGTGCTGGCAGTGCTGTCGCAGCTGGTGGACGTGGCCGGCACCTACCTCGGGTCACGCGTGTACGGCGCCGGGCGCGCAGGCACCTGGGGCGGGGTCATCGGCTCGCTCTTCGGTCTCTTCCTGTTCCCGCCGTTCGGCTTCCTCATCGGTGCGCTGGTGGGGGCGGTGGGCGCCGAGATGCTGGCGGGCCGCAAGTTCGAGGAGGCGGTCCGTTCCGGTATAGGGGCTTTCGTGGGTACTCTGGGGGGCACGGTAGCCAAGCTGGTGATCATGGTGGTCATCGGCGTGGTGGTGTTCCCCATATTCTTCGGCAGCTGACCGGCGGCCGCGTAGGAGCGTAAATGGATCCGATCTTCCTGCAAATAGGCCCTCTGGCTATCCGCTGGTACGGACTGCTCATCGCCGGCGGTGTGCTGCTGGGCTCCGTCTACGCGCTGAGGTACGCGGCGCAGCGCGGCCTGGACACCGAGAAGCTTCTCGACATGGCCGTGTGGCTGGTGGTGGCGGGCGTCATCGGCGCCAGGCTCGTTTACGTGCTCACCAGCCCGTCCGCCTTCTTCGGCCCCGGCGGTAACCCGCTCGACGCGTTCAAGGTGTGGCAGGGCGGCGTCAGCATCCACGGCGCCGTCATCGGCGTCATGCTGGCCAGCTGGCTTTACGCGCGGGCGCACAAGCTCAACATGTGGTCGTACCTAGACGTCATGTCGCCCGTGGCGGGCTTCGGCATCATCGGCGGGCGCCTGGGCAACATCATGAACGGCACCGACACCGGTGGCCGCCTGACCAACTGGCCCATCGGCTTCACCTGGCCGGAACCCGGCACCGAGACCCTAGGCGCGTTCGGGCGCTTCGTGTTCGGTGAGAACATGTGGAGCGCCTTCCCCGGAGTGTGCGCAGACGGCTCCTACATCCCGCTGTGGCAGTGCACCGGCGCCATCGTGCGCGGACCCGTGCACTTCACGCAGCTCTACGGCGTGTTCATCGGCGTGGCCGTGCTGCTCATCACCTTCTGGGCCCTGCGCCGCAGCACCCGGCCCGGCTACGCCTTCTGGCAGATGGTGCTGTGGTACTCCGTGCTGCGCGCCGTGTTCGAGGAGACCTTCCGCGACAACCCGCTGATGCTCAACGTGTACCTGGCCGACGGCCTCGACCAGCCAGGCATCGGGCTCTTCACCGTGACGCACGTGGCCAGCGTGGTCATCATCGCCGCGGCGCTTTACATGCTGGCGCGCTCAAAGGCGCAACCCGAGCTGCCTGTGCCGGCCGTGCCGGGCGGCGGGTCCACGCCGCCTGCCGCCGCCGCGGCTGCCCCTCGCTCGGGGGCGCAGTCGAAGGCTAAAGGCGGGAACAAGGGCCGCAAGTGAGCACGCAGGCTGCTGCTGACTCAAGCACCCCACTGGCGGTGGTGGTACTGGCGGCCGGCGAAGGCAAGCGCATGCGCTCGAGCCTGGCCAAGTCGCTGCACGAGGTAGCCGGCAGGCCGATCCTGGACCACGTGCTGCGCGCCGCGGCCCCCTTGGGGGCCGAACGCACGGTCGTGCTGGTGGGCGTGAACGGACAGCAAGTCACGGAGCGCTTCGCTGGCCGTGCCGGCGTTGAGTTCGTGACCCAGGACTTTTCCACGGGCTACGGGACCGGCCACGCCCTGCGCGAAGCGGGTAAGGCCCTGGCGGGCTTCGCTGGCAACATCATGGTGCTTAACGGCGACGGCCCGCTGCTGCGCCCCGCCACGCTGGCCGCGCTGGCTGCCTCGCTCGACGGCGCCCAGGGCATGTCGCTCGTGACCTGCCACTTCTCGGACCCCACGGGTCTCGGCCGCATAGTGCGCGGTGAGGGCGGCCGCCTGAGCCGCATAGTGGAGGAGAAGGACGCCACCCCCGAGCAGCGCGCTATCACGGAGATCAACCCCGGCGTCTACCTCTTCGACGCCAGCGTGTTCGGCCGCGCGGCTAACCTGACGAACGACAACGCGTCGGGCGAGTACTACATCACCGACCTGCCCGGCCTGTACCTGAGCGCGGGACTGAACGTGAACACCGTGCTGATCGACGACGAGACGGAGCTGCTGGGGGTGAACGACAAGTCCCAGCTGGCGCTGGCCGAGCGGGTGCTGCGCGAAAGGGTAAGGCGCCACTGGCTGGCCGAGGGCGTCACAATGCTCGACCCGGCCACCACGTTCATAGACGACACCGTGAAGATCGGGCGCGACGTGGTGCTGGAGCAGGGCGTTGTTCTACGCGGCGTCACCAGCGTCGGCGACGGCGCCCGAGTGGGCGCCCACAGCGTGATCACCGACCACGAGGTCGCCGCCGGCGCTCAGGTGGCGCCGCTCAGCGCCGTGGCGGGCTCCCGCTGACGTCGCTGACCCGCGCGCGCAACCCGCACTGCGTCCAGCACCTCTTGCAGTTGTTACACTCTTGAGCGCATGTCGCTCCTTCGCAAACCCCCCGCGCTGCTGGCCCTAGAGGACGGAACCGTGTACTACGGCTACGCCTTCGGCGCCAGCGGTCAAGACGTCGGCGAGGTCGTGTTCAACACCTCCATGACCGGCTACCAGGAGATCCTCACCGATCCCAGCTATCACGGGCAGATCGTCATGATGACGTACCCGCACATCGGCAACTACGGCGTGAGCGTGTACGACATGGAGTCGAACAAGCCGTACGCTCGCGGCCTCATCGTGCGCGAGTTCAGCCGCGTGGCCTCCAACCACCGCGCCAACCAGGACCTGCAGGCGTTCATGGAGCAGCACGGCATCGTAGGTATAGAGGGCATCGACACCCGCGCGCTAACCCGCAGGCTGCGCACGGGCGGCGTGGTGAAGGGCGTCATCTACCACGGCCAGAAGGACGACGAGCTGGAACTCGAGCTGGTGCGCCGCGCGCGGGAGCACGAGGACATCGACGGGCGCGACATGACGCCCGAGGTGACCACGCCGCTGCCTTACGCCAGGCCCACGTTCCAGAACCACCCGCGCGTGGTGCTGGTGGACTTCGGCATCAAGCACTCGATCATGTACAAGCTCGAGCAGGCCGGCGCTGAGGTCATCGTGGTGCCCGCCCGCACCACGCCGGCACAGATCATGGCGCTCAACCCGTACGGGCTGGTGCTCTCCAACGGCCCTGGCGATCCCGCCGGTCCGCGCTACGCGCACGACACGGTGTGGCAGATGCTTGGCCTGCTGCCCACCTTCGGCATCTGCCTGGGGCATCAGCTTCTGGGCCTCGCGGTCGGTGGCAAGACCTACAAGCTGGCGTTCGGGCATCACGGCGCCACCACCCCCGTCAAGAACCTGGTCACGGGCGGGGTCGAGATAACCGCGCAGAACCACAACTACGTGGTCGACCTGGAGTCCATCCCGGGCGGCCAGTTCGTGGCTACGCACGTGAACCTCAACGACGGCACGCTCGAGGGCATGGCGCACACGCGCTACCCGGTGTTCAGCGTGCAGTACCACCCCGAGGCCAGTCCCGGTCCGCACGACTCTTCTTACATGTTCTCGCGCTTCATCGAGGAAGTGAACGCCTTCGAGGGCGCCACCGCGTTGCCGGCTGCGCGCATCGGCGTTTAGCGCTTCAGCTCAAGCGTAAAGCTCTTCCGAATCGAGCCAGATGGTGGTGGGGCCGTCGTTCACCAGCTCCACCTCCATCATGGCGCCGAAGCTGCCCGTGGCCACCGGCACGCCCAGTTCTCTCAAGTGCGCGCAGAACCTGTCGTAAAGCGGCTCGGCTACCTCCGGGCGGGCCGCGTAGCTGAACCCCGGCCGGTTGCCGTCCCGCACGCTGCCGTAGAGGGTGAACTGGCTGACCACCAGGCACTCGCCGGCCACGTTAGCGATGTCTAGGTTCATCTTGCCGGCGTCGTCTTCGAAGACGCGCAGCTTCGCGACCTTCTGAGCCAGCTTCACAGCCAGCTCCTCCGTGTCGTCCGGCTTGACGCCCAGCAGTATCAGGAACCCGTGCCCGCAGGAACCCACCACCTGGCCCTCAACCCGCACCTCGGCGCGGCTCACGCGCTGGACTAGCGCTCTCATTCGAAGCCGTTGCCGGCGGATGGCAGCGCCACGCCGCCGGAGGGTTCGCCTTCGAGTTCTGCCAGGCGCTCCTGCGCCTCCGTCAGGACAGCGCGCACGCCGCGCAGGGCCGCCCACAACTCTTCGCGCTCCGCTTCGTTCAGGTTGCCGAGGGTCTTCTCCTGCAGCATCTCTAGCAGGCCCAGGCTGCGCTGAGCCGCCTTGACACCCTCCAGTCCCTGCCGGCGCGCCTGCCGCAGGGGGTTGGTGTCGTCGCCCAGGGCCGTTTCGGCTGAGGCGCGCAGCGCGTGAACCATGCCTATGAAGCGTACGGAGGCGTCGTAGCTGCCCCGGCCGTCAGCTTGCTCGTGGGTGTGCTGGTCGGCCATCAGAACAGGCCTCCCTGCTCCGCTGTGTCTATGTGCACCATCTGGTCCTTCGCTGGCAGGGCGTCGAGCTCTGCCTTGAGTGTCTTCATGTCGTTCCACATGAGCCATTTGGGGGCGCCGCGTTCACGGCTGGCGTTGCGCAGCAGGTAGGCCGGGTGGAAGAGCGGGAACACCCGCAGCCCGTGCCACTCGTGCCAGCGCCCGTGCGTCTGCGTGATGCCGAGCTTGGAGTTCAGGAACCACTGCGTGGGGACGTTACCCAGGGGGGCGATGATCTGCGGCTTGATCAGTTGGATCTGCTCCAGCAACACCGCTTCGCTGGCCTTGACCTCTTCGGGTTTCGGGTTGCGGTTGCCGGGCGGCCGGAACTTGACGATGTTGGTGATGTAGACCGCATCACGCGCGAGCCCGACCGATTCTAGGATCTTGTCGAGCAACTGCCCGGCGCGGCCCACGAACGGCTCGCCGCTCAGGTCCTCGTCTTCGCCGGGCGCTTCGCCTACCAGCATCAGGTTGGCGTCCGGGTCGCCCACGCCGAACACGAGGTTGTCGGAAAGTTCGGCGAGCGCCGGTGGCTTGATGGCCGCACGGCGCTCGAGGTCAGTCAAACTCACGTGGTGAGTCATACCACGCACCACCGGCGCGTGCTTATCAGGCGGTGGTGTCCTTAAGCTCCGCGCCGCTGGAGGGGCGGCGGCTACGCACTTCGCGCCTGATCTTGGGCTCCAGCCCGATCATGAGGAAGAAGTTCTCGAGGGCGTTCTCGCGCCCTTTGATCTCGGTGTGCGACTCGTCCTCGGAGCCCGTCACGAACGGCAGCTCCTCGTAAGCCTTAAGCGCCTCCAGCGCCACCTCGTCCGGCGCCTTGGTCTCGGCTACTTCGGTGAGGTAGGCGTACACGTTGCGGCGCGCTTCGGCGTGGCGCTTGAACGCTTCTGGGTTGTCGGTCTCTTCGGCGCGCAGCAGGTCTTGGCGTGCGATGCGTCGGTAGTGCTTCAGTCCGCGCTTGATCTCCTCCGAGGTGAGAACGACCTTCACGTCCATATCCGCTCCTTCCGGGGCCGGTGGCGGTCGCAACGCTGGCGCCGCCCGTGACCCTTCGCTGTGAGGTGGGGCTTCGGAAGCGGCGGCCCACACAGGTCGAGACCGGTTGCACCGGCCGACCTGCGCGGGCCGCCGCGCATCATGCTTGGATGCTCCTGCGCGGTATCGGGATCTCGGTTTCGGTGTCTTCTTCCAACAGACCTGACGCGTAGCGGGTCAGCGAGTCAAGCTCCTGATCGTCTGACCGGTAACCGCAAGCCGAGCACTCGAGTTCGTCGAAGCCCTCCAAGTACCGGAAGGTGACCGTGTCCGTGCTGCTGCAGCGGGGGCACTCAACACCTTCCCTGAAACCTTCGGCATCGACCTCGAACCTCAACGGAGCTACTCCTTGCCGGCGCCACTGGCGTCTATGCAGCAAGCATAAACCAGCCGGCGGGGCAGTAGGTGTGCCGCGGCGCGCTCCGGTACCAACGCCAGGGGAAAGGAGGTGGAGCGGCGCCGCTCCTCAGCTGGTCACGCCTGCGGCCGCGTCGAGCAGCTCGCGGGCGTGCTGCAAAGAGACATCGGTGACGGTGCCGGACAGCATGCGCGCCAGCTCGGCTGGCCGCTCGGCTGGCGCCACCCGCCGCGCCCTGGTGACGGTACGCCCGTCGGCGCCGGCCTTCTCGACGACGAAGTGCGCGGTGGCGTAGGCGGCTACCTGCGCCAGGTGGGTCACCACCAGCACCTGATGTGAGCGGGCCAGGCGCGCCAGCAGTCTGGCTACGAAGGTGGCTGTTTCGCCGCCGACGCCGGCGTCGACCTCGTCGAACACGAGCGTAGGCACGTCGGAGCCGGTCACGAGGTTGAGCGCCAGCATCACGCGCGAGAGCTCGCCGCCCGACGCGACCGCGGCGAGCGGCTGCGGCGCCTCGCCGGGGTTGGCGCTGAAGTAGAACTCCACCTCGTCGGTTCCGTGCCGGTGCCTTCTGGCGGCGGTGGTTATGCGCGTCTCGAAGCGCGCGCCCTGCATGCCCAGCTGCTCCAGGAGCGGTTCGACCTCGGCGCTCAGCGCTGCGCCCGCCAGACCGCGAGCGTCGGCCACCTGCGCCCCCAACTTCACCAGGCGTTGCTCGAGTTCCGCGGCCTCCGCCGCTAAGCTGCCGATCTCGTCGTCGGCGCCCTCCAGGTCCTTCAGTTCTGCGCTAGCTTCGCTGCGGTAAGCGAGCACCGCCGCTATGTCTGGTCCGTACTTTCGGCACAGCCCCTCAAGCGCCGCCAGGCGCGCCTGGACGGCGTCGAGCCGGCGCGGGTCGGCCTCGAAGTCGGCGAGGAACGCCTCGACCTCGCTGCTCACTGCGCCCAGCGCGGCGAGCGCCTCCTTGACCTCGGCAGCCAGCTGAGCCAGCAAAGGGGAGTAGCGGCCCGCGGCTTCGAGCTCCCGTCCGGCTTCGGCAGCGAGGGTGAGGGCGCTGGCCTCGTCGCCCGCCAGGGCCGTCTGGGCGGCCGCGGCGGCGTTCAGGAGGCGCTCGGCGTGCTGCAAGGTGGAGAGCTCGGTCAGCAGCTGCTCGTGCTCGCCCGCCGCTGGGGCGACCGCGTCTATCTCGGCGAGTTGGAACGCCAGCGCGTCGAGGCGCCTGGAGCGTTCGCGTTCGGCTTCGCGCAGTTGCTCGAGCCGCCGCCCCACCTCAGCGGCGCGGTCGAACGCCGCGCGGTACTCGTTGAGTGCGCTGCGCGCTTCCGGCGCTAGCAGTCGGTCGAGCTGACGCCGCTGAGACTGCAGCGACTGCAGCTCGTGCGCCGCATGCTGCCCGAACACGACCACGTTGGAGCCCGCGCGCTGAGCGAGCTCGGCTACTGCCACCAGTTCGCCGTCGACGCGGGCGGTGTGCCTGCCGTTGGCCGCCAGCCGGCGCGCGGCCGACTCCAGGTGTTCGCCCTCGAAGGTGGCCTGCACCAACGACGCCTGCGCGCCGCCGCGGATCATGCCGACGTCGGCGCGACCCCCCGTGAGGAGCTGCAAGGCGTCGATCAGGATGGACTTGCCGGCACCCGTTTCGCCCGTGAGTACGTTCAGGCCAGGCGCCAGGGCCAACTCGAGTCGGTCGACGATGGCGAAATCGTGCAGTTCGAGCGTCTGCAGCACGGCGTCCAGTATAGGCGGCCACCCGGCACGCACCCACCGGTCCCAGCCCGCTCGCGGTAGGCTCGAGCCGTGATGCAAGGAACCGACCTCGTTACCTGGGTGGAGTGCCCCCGCGACGCGTGGCAGGGCCTGCCTGGCCTGGTGCCCACCACCGACAAGGTCGCTTTCCTGAGCGAACTGCTGGACGCCGGGTTCGAGCATCTCGACATGGGCTCGTTCGTCTCTCCCAAGCTGGTGCCGCAGCTGGCCGACACTGAGGAGGTGCTGCTGGGTCTCGCTCCAGCCGGAGCGGCTGACCTGCTCTGCATCATCGGCAACCAGCGCGGACTGCAGCGCGCCCAGGCCGCTAGCGGGGTCACCAGCGTCGGCTACCCGCTCTCGGTCAACGACACGTTCCAGCGCCGCAACCTGGGCATGAGCCTCGAGGAGTCGTGGCCCCTGGTCGAGCGGCTGCGACTCGAGAGCGCCGCCACGGGGCTCGAGCTGGTGGTCTACCTCAGTATGGGTTTCGGCAACCCGTACGGCGAACCGTGGGCGCCGGACGATACGGCGGAAGCCGTGGCGCGTCTGAGGCGCCTCGGGGTCTCGCGCATAGCTTTGGCCGACACCGTGGGCAACGCCGACGCTAGTAGGGTGAGCGCCGTGCTGGCGAGCGTGGACGAGCCAGCGCAACTGGGCCTGCACCTCCACGCCCGCCCGGGCGCCTGGGAAGTACAGGTCGAGAGCGCCCTCGGTTACGGCGTGAGATGGTTCGAAGGGGCGCTCGGCGGCATAGGGGGCTGCCCGTTCGCAGACGACGAGCTGGTCGGCAACCTGCCCACCGAAGCGGTACTCCCGTTCCTCACAGCCGCCGGGATGCGCACCACCGTAGCTACCGCCAAGCTGCCCGCGCTGGCGGCCCGGGCGCGCGGCCTGGCTCACGCCGCCGGGGCCCAGTAAGACTAAGAGCCGCTGTCGGCAGTGAAGAGCGCTAGCTCTTGACGCACGGCCTCAGTGAAGCGCACGCGCGCCGCGTCGATCGGTCCGGGCAGGGTAGCGCCGGCAGCGGAGACGTGCCCGCCGCCGCCCAGAGCCACGCAGATGCGCTGGGCCGACACGCCGTCACGGGTCCTGACGCTTACCTTGACCTGCTCGCCGCGCTGTTTCAGCAGCGCCGCGACCTTGGTGCCCTCGGCGTAGCGGATGAGGCCCACGAAGTCGTCGGAGTCGTCGTCGCCAGCGCCTAAGTCAGCGCGCATGGCGTCCGTGAGTTCAGCCGTGACCAGTAGGTCGTTCAGGTCGTAACGCACGGTCTGCATGACCCGGCCCAGCAGCGGGAAGTAGGTCTTCTCGCGCCACTGCAGGCGGTCCGTCAGCCGCGGGTAGTCGACCCCGTGCTCGATGAGGGCGCCTGCCGCTTCGAACGCCTCGCGCCCGGTGTTGGAGTGGCGGAAGTTGCCGGTGTCCGTGATTATGCCCGTGAGGCACGGCGTCGCCAGCTCCGAGTTCCAGGTGGCGCCGAGCAGGTCGATGAGCTCCTTCACGAGGATCGCGCAGGCAGCCTTGGAGGGCTCCACCACGGCCAGATCGCCGAAGCGCGTGTTGGTGCCGTGGTGATCGATGTTGATCACAGCGCGCGCCTGCTGCAGGGGCACGCCCCAGACCCGCTCCGGATCGCCGGCGTCGAGCGCGAAGACCAGCGTTTCGGGTTCGATCTGGCTGAGTTCGCCCACGAGGTCGCCCTCGGCTGCCAGGAACTGCAGGTAGCGGGGAGGATCCATGGTGACCACCGCGCGCTTGCCCAGCTGCCTCAGCGCGCGCATGAGCGCCAGCGAGGAGCCGAGGGCGTCGCCGTCCGGGTCCACGTGCGCCGCGATGACGATGGGGCCCTGCCACTCGCGCGTGAGGGACGCGATCTGGGCCAAGACGAGCGGGTAACCGTGGTCGCCCTGATTGCCGGATGAGGGAGTGACGCCTGAGGGCGAGGCAGAAGACATGGCGGCTATAATACTTGCCTTTTCTCTCGAAACAGCATAATGGAGGCCATGAACGACGAGCCGGGTACCGCGCCACACCCCTCCGACTTCGCAGCGCAGCCCGGCCCCAACGCCGAGCAGGCACCGGTTGCGGCGCGTGCTGCGGAGGGCAGCAGCACACTAGAACTGGTGCACGTTAGCGCCACCCCCCATCAGCGCGGCCGTATCCGCGTTTACACGTGGCTGCTCCTGTTCCTGCTGGCCATCACGGCCGTGCTCGGCACACAGGTGCGGCGCCCCGTCACTTACCAGCACGTTTCCGATTCGCCGCCGCCCATCGAGGCGCCCACCGGCGCCCTGCTGTCGGCGTACGAAGTGGCGCGCGAGGCCACCGTGCGCATCGAGGCGCGTCACGGGCACTGGAACGGTCCCGTCATCGGGGTCGGCACGGGCTTCTTCGTCAGCCAGGACGGCATGCTCCTCACCGCCTACCACGTGGTCGACCCGAATAACACGAAGGCCCGCACCGTGCGCTACGTGGCGGTAACCTCCGACTCGCAGGTTTACAGGCTCGAGATGGTCGGTTTCGACGCTTACCTCGACTTAGCGGCGCTGCAAGCCAACGTCACTGGCCCGGTGCCGTACCTGCAGCTGGCAGATCGCAGCCCCAACACGGGCACCCCCGTGGTGGCTATCGGTAACTCGCGCGACGAGTTCCTCGCGGCGCGCGCCGGGCGCGTAACAAGGCTCGGGGTTCAGGCCAGCCGCGCCGATTTCGCAGACGACACCATGGAGCTCACCAACTCGCTAGCGCCCGGAGACTCCGGCGGACCGGTGGTCAATAGCCGCGCCGAGGTCGTGGGCGTGGTCAGCTTCATCAGCTTCAACCCCACGGCCATGAACACCCAAAGCTTGCTGCCCCCAGTTCTGCAGGGCCTTGGGCTGGTACGTGACTTCGCCAGTTACGCTGTGCCGCTCACCATCGGTTCCGAGGCGGTGGCGGCGGTGGTGGCCGGCGAGGTGCGAGACTGGCCCGTCATCGGCTTCTCGTGGGCACAGAACGATTACAACCCCGGCCAGAGCCGCTACGACCTGGGCCCCCGCCCCGGTCCGGTGGTCGACGTGGTCGCGCCCGGCGGCCCCGCCGACCTGGCAGGACTGCGCAGCCGGGCCCAGGAAACAGTAACCAACCCCGACGGCTCCAGCTCGGTACTGCCGCTGGTCGACGTGATCGTGGCGTTCGACGGCGTGCCCACCCCGACCTTCTACGACCTGCTGGCGCAGGTCAAGAGCCGGAACATCGGCGACGTCGTCACCCTCACGGTGCAGCGCGGCTCCGCCACGTACCGGCTCGAGCTAGAGCTGGGCACCAAGAACACGGTGTTCCTCGGCGGTTGAGCCGCCATGGGCCGCCAGGCCGCGACAAACACACGGCACGAAAGAGGCGCACCCCGAACCCGGGGTGCGCCTTACTCATGGTGGGCGATAGTGGACTCGAACCACTGACCTCGTCGTTATCAGCGACGCGCTCTAACCGGCTGAGCTAATCGCCCCCACCAACCGCTCGGAGGTGCCGCAGTGCGCCGCGAACGGCCTACTGGACGCCTTCAGAGCGAAGAGGACTGTATCACGGGCCCGCTAAGAGGGTCAAGCAACGTGGAGCCTAGCCGGGCGTCGTTATGATGCTACCGATGATCGAGAAGCTCTACCTGGCCAAGCCGCGCGGTTTCTGCGCCGGGGTGGTCATGGCCATCGACGCGGTCAAAGAAGCCGCCCAGGAAGCAAAGGCCGCGGGTACCGGCGACATCGCCGTGTACCACGACATCGTGCATAACCGCACGGTGGTCGAGCGCCTGGAGGACGACCACGCCGTCACCTTCGTGGAGCGCCTCGACGACCTCGAGACCGCTCGGCGCAAGGCCGCCGAGGCGGGCAGGGTCATCGGCGACACGGTGGTATTCAGCGCCCACGGCGTGAGCCCAGTCGTTCGCCAGCGCGCCGCTCAGCTTGGCCTCAGCACCATCGACGCCACCTGCCCCCTGGTCACCAAGGTGCACAACGAGGCCAAGCGCTACGCGGCGCAGGGGTACCACATCCTGCTCGTGGGCGACTCCACCCGCCACCAGGAGGTCATAGGTACCCGCGGCGAGGCGCCGGAGCAAACCACCGTGGTTTCGGTGGTAGGCAACCGCAAGCACGACCCGGACCTGCAGGACCCGCTGACCGTAACCGTGCCCGACCCCGACAAGGTGGTGGTGCTTACCCAGACCACGCTGTCGGTCGACGACACCATGAAGACGGTCGAGATCCTCCAGCAACGCTTCCCCAACCTGGTGGTCCCGCCGTCGGACGACCTATGCTTCGCTACCAAGAACAGGCAGGACGCCGTTCGGCAGATGGCGCCGTTCGTGCAGGCGTTCCTCGTGGTCACCAGTTCCGCCAGCTCGAACGGCATGCGCCTGCTGGAGTTGGCGCAGGACCTCACGGGCAACGCTCACCGCATCGAATCGGTGGCCGACATCCGGCCCGAGTGGCTCAGCGGCGCAGCCAGCGTGGGCGTTACCTCTGCTGCCAGCACGCCCGACGACCTGGTGCAGGCCGTGGTGGCTTACTTCCGCCACTTGAACCCCGAGGTGCAGGTGGTAGAGGAGGGCGAGTGGGAGAACATCGTGTTCCGCAAGCCCCGCAAGGTGCTGCCTCCGGAGCCGTCCACGGCCCTATGAAGCCGGCAGTAACAGCAAGCGCCCCCACCGGCGGGAGGCGCGCTAGGCGCACGGTGCTGTCGCTGGCGCCCATGATGGAGCTCACCGACCGCCACTTCCGCTACCTGCTCAGGCAGGTCACCAAACGAACCCTGCTGTACACGGAGATGCTCACCGCCCAGGCGGTGGTACACGGCGATCAAGAGCGACTGCTCGGCTTCCACCCGGCTGAGGGGCCAGTGGCCCTGCAGCTGGGCGGCGACGACCCGGAGCTGCTGGCCCGGGCCGCGCTACTCGGTCAGCAGGCTGGCTACGCGGAGGTGAACCTCAACGTCGGCTGCCCCTCGGACAGGGTGCAGAGCGGCAACTTCGGCGCCTGCCTCATGGCTAGGCCCGAGCTGGTGGCCGACTGCCTCGTGGCCATGCGCGCCGCCGTGAGCGTGCCCGTGACGGTGAAGCACCGCATAGGTATCGACCACGACGACTCGTACGAGTTCATGCGCCGCTTCGTGTCGGTCGTGGCGGCCGGCGACGGCGCCCAGCATGAGCCAGCGGCTGACGCGTTCACGGTCCACGCTCGCAAGGCCTGGCTTAGCGGCCTGAGCCCCAAGGAGAACCGCAGCGTGCCGCCCCTCAGGCACGCCGAGGTGTACCGGCTCAAACGCGAACGGCCCGACCTGACCATCGAGATAAACGGCGGGATACGAACGCTCGACGAGGCAGCGGTGCACCTGCAGCACGTTGACGGCGTGATGATCGGCCGCGCCATGTACGAGGAGCCCCTCAGGTTCGCGGGCGCCGACACGCTGGTGGCGCAGACCCTGAACGGGAGCGGCGCTGGCGAGCCCGTAGCGGAAGTGACCAGCACAACCGGGCGCGCCGTGGTCGAGGCCATGCTGCCCTACATCGAAGAGCGCCTGCAGCTCGGCGCGCCCCTGCAGGCCGTTACGCGCCACATGCTAGGCCTGTTCCGCGGCCAGCCGGGCGGCAAGGCCTGGCGCAGGCACCTGACGGAGAACGCCTACCGCCCCGGCGCCGGACCGGAAGTGGTGCAGGCGGCGCTGGCAGCCCTGCCCGAAAGCGTGAGCGCTGCGAGACTAAGCTGGGAGCAGGCCGAGCAGCTGGTCTGACACCCGGCGCTCTGGGCCGCGGTCAGGCCACCGTGCGGGCCAGGTACTGCCGCGCGATGATGAGGTGCTGGATCTCGTCGGTGCCTTCGCCGATGCGCGTCAGGCGTGCGTCGCGCCACATGCGCTCGACCTCGTAATCGCGAACGTAGCCGTAACCGCCCAGGATCTGGATGGCGGCGTCGCACGCGTCGACGCCCGCCACGCTGCCCTTGAGCTTCGCCATGGCCGCTGCCTCAGTGAAGTCACGACCCTGGTCGCGCAGCGTGGCCGCCTTACGCACCAGCAGACGCGCGGCCTCGAGCTCGGTGGCCGCCGCAGCGATCTTGAACGCTATAGCCTGATGCCGCACCAGGGGACGACCGAACTGCTCGCGCTCGGTGGCGTAGCGGGCGGCCAGCTCGAGGGCGGCTCGCCCGAGCCCGATACCCATGGCGCCGATACCGATGCGGCCGCCCGATAGCACCGCCGTCACGTCGTCGAACCCCTGCCCGCGCGTGCCGAGCAGCTGCTCGCGGGCTACCTTCACCGCTTCGAACGTTAGAGGCGTGGTGTCGGACGAGTGTAGCCCCAGCTTCTTCTCCGGTTTGCCGCGCTGCAGCCCGGCAGCGTCGCCGCGCATGACGAACGCGCTGATGCCCTTGGCTGGCCGTTCACCCGGCAGGGCGTCGTCGGTGCGCGCCACCACCACGTAGGTGCCGCCCACGGTGCCCTGCGTGATGAACTGCTTGCTACCGCTGATCTCGAAGCCGCCGTCGGCCTCGCGGGCGCGCGTCTTGAGGCCCGCCGCGTCAGAACCGGCCCCCGGCTCGGTCAGCGCCCAGGCCCCGAGGCTCTCGGCGCGCGCCAGTGGAGGCAGCCACTCTGCTTTCTGCTCGTCGTTGGCGGCCTGCAGGATGTGGCCGGTGCATAGCGAGTTGTGCGACGCCACCGTTAGGCAGAGTGAGCCGTCGACCGCGGCTATCTCCTCGATGATCAGGGCGCTGGTGACGGTGTCGAGCGCTGCGCCACCGTAGCGCTCCGGCACCTGCAGGCCGAAGATCCCCATCTGTCCCAACTGCTTCACGATCTCGAACGGGAAGGCCCCCGTCTCGTCTCTCTCTATGGCGCCGGGAGCGACCTCGCTGCGCAGGTAGTCGCGCAGCGGGCCTAGCAGCGCCCGCTGATCGGCTGTCAGATCGAACCAGGCCGGTTCGCCAGCATCTCTTGAGTTCATACGGTCAAGGTAGCGGACCTTGGGTGGCCCGGGCGGTGCGCTGCTGGTTCCTGGTACACTCCGCGCCATGCAAGACGGCTACTGGGTAAGGGGTGTTCGCGGCGCGACCACGGTGCAGGCAGACGAGGTGGAACTGATCCTCGACGCCACTCGCGAGCTCCTCAGCGAGATGCTGCGCGTGAACCAGATAGATGACTTCGGCGTCATAGCGTCGATCTTCTTCACGGCCACACCGGACCTGCGCGCCACGTTCCCGGCGGAGGCCGCCAGGGCGCTCGGCATGACCCAGGTGCCGCTACTGTGCTTCCAGGAGATCGACGTGGCGGGCCGGCTGCCCAGGTGCGTGCGGATCATGATGCAGGTCAACACCCTGAAGGGCCAGGCTGAGGTGCGGCACGTGTACCTGCGTGAGGCCCGCTCGCTGAGACCGGACCTGACTAGCGCTCAGTAGCTGCTTGGGTCAGTCGTCGCTGGGCGTGTAGCCCAGGATCAGCGCCTCGCTCAGGTCGCTCAGCATGGACTCGATCTGAGCCTCACGTACCCGGTAGTACGAGCGGTTACCGCGCTTCACGACCTCCACCAGGTCTAGGTCGCGCAGCAGGCGCAGGTGACCGCTGGCGGTCGGTTGGCTCACCCCCAGCTGCCGCGCCAGGTCGCCGACCGTGAGTGGGAAGCGGCGCAGGCGGCTGATGAGCACTAGCAGCATCAGGCGTGTTGGGTCGGCGAACGCCTTGAGGTTGGCCGCCAGGTCATGAACGTGCTGCCGGCGTTCGTGGAACAGGCGCTCGGAGCGCACCCCGAAGCCGAGGTACACCACGCGCCCGATCTCGAACTTGAAGCCGCCCATGGAGGCGAAGTAGAGCGGTGCCACGACCAGGCGCACGTGCTCGCTGCGTAGGCGGATATCGGCCACGGAGCTCTCGAGGCTCACGAAGTGGTGCGGCGGCAGGCCCCCGAGCACGTCGCCGCTCGCGCCGGCCTGCTCCAGCACTGTGGCGGCGGCGTCCTGCGCGGTCTGGCGCCCCTCGAGGATCCAGTCGGGCTCGAGGTGTGCCCACAGACCCTCCAGGGTCCTTTGCAGCGTGTGCATGTAGGCGCCGCCGGCCAGTAGCTCGAAGCTGGCGTGCAGCTGCTTCCGCAGCTTGCCGCCGGTGCTGGTGGGGGGCGGCGGTTTCTCGTGCCCGCCGATGTTGAGGGTGTCGAGGTCGCGCGCCATTACGCGCGCGAGGCCCGGCAGATCAGTAAGGAAGCGCTCGGGCGAGTCGTCGAGGGCGTACCCGAGAGCGGACGCCATGAGCAGCGGTTCGTAACGCGTCCAGTTGGCGCCCGAGAACGCTTGCCTGGCCTCGGTGAACCAGTCGGGCGGGTCGGACTCCAGCTGCCGCAGCCACGGCAGGGTGGCGCTGACGAGGGGGTTGCTCGGCCCCGCTACACGGTAGAAGGCGTACGCGAGCTCCTGAACCGGAGCAGGTTGCACGTCCACCTTCAGCTGCTGCACCGCCTGGGCCGCCGCACTTTGCGAGGCGCCCGGCATCAGCCGGCCGCCTCAACGAGCCTGCCGCAAACTACGTCCATCACGCGCACCGCGCATTCGCGGGCAGCGAGGGTGCGCCGCCCAACGCGGCTTCCTCAAGGGCTATCACGATTGCCACTCACGTTGAGTCAGCAATGTTCCGCCGTCAACCGTGGCGTTAGTGACCTTATGGGTGCGGGTCAAAGTGACCTCCAGCAGGGCCTGGTCAAGCGACTTGGACCCTACCAGCGACTTCCTCACGAAGTAGCCGCTGCCCTGGAGGCTCATCTCGCTGGTCTTGGAGAGCCGCACCTTGATGACTTCGCCGGTGCGGTCCGTGCGCACTTGACAGAGTAGGAAGTTGCCGTCTTCACGGAAGCGCGGGTCCTGCCGCCGGAACATGCCGAACATGCGGCTATTGTAGCTTCAGCCATGTCACGAGAGCGTCTAACCCGGGACGCGGTACGCCAACGGCAGGCGCGTGCGCCCGCCCCGCCATGAGAAGTGCAGCGGCCCAATGGAGCGAGGAGTGGGTGATAGCTCTGCTGCGCGCCTCCTTCGTGGCGGCGGTGGCAGCGGCCGATCCTAGCGCGCTGCTGCCAGCGGCGCTGCCGCAGCCGCCAGACGGCAGGCTCATCGTCGTAGCGGCCGGCAAGGCGGCAGTTCAGATGGCGCGAGCGGCGTGGGACCATTACGCGCTGAAGCATCCGTCGACACTGGTTGAGGGCGTGGTGATCGCCCCGCGGCAGCCCGGCGCCCATACGCCGTCGCACAACCTGGCGCTGGGCGCCCTTGAGGTGCGCCGCGCCGCGCACCCGACACCGGACCGGTCCAGCCAGGCGGCAACGCTAGAAGCCTTGCGCGTGGTGGCGGGCGCGGAGCCTGGCGACCACGTGCTGGTGCTGCTGTCAGGCGGCGCCTCGGCGCTGCTATGCGCGCCGCGCGGCGTAGACCTGAAGAGCAAGGCGGAGCTCACGCGCACGCTACTGACCGCGGGCGCGTCGATCGGGGAACTGAACAGCGTCAGGAAGCACCTGTCGCGGGTCAAGGGCGGGCAGCTGGCGGAGCTCGCCCTCGGGCGTGGAGCGCGGCTGACCACGCTGGCAGTCTCGGACGTGGCGGGCGACGACCCCTCCACCATCGGTTCTGGGCCGACCGTGCCCGACCCCACCACCTTCGCGGAGGCGCTGCTGGTGGTTGAGCGGCTTTCGCCGCAGCTCACGGCCGTGCGAGACGCCCTCGCGCTGGGTGTGGCAGGCGGGGTGCCCGAGACTCCCAAGCCCGGCGTCGCGCGCCTGGCGGGCGCCGACTACCGGCTGGTAGCAGGGCCGGGTGGCTGCCTGACGGCAGTCGTCGAGCTGCTGCGAAGTAGCGGCGTGCACGTGGTTGACCTGGGTCCGCACGTCGAGGGCGAAGCCCGCACGGTGGGGGTGGCGCACGCCGAGTTGGTGGCGGAGCTGACCGCCAGCCGGCGGCCGGACCATGGGGCCGTGGCGCTGGTCTCGGGCGGCGAACTTACCGTTACCGTGGCCCCGCCGGGTGGCGCCGCCGCCGGGGTTGGCGGACCTAACGCCGAGTACGCGCTGGCACTGCTGGCGCAGCTGAGTGAGCGGTTCGGCCTGAGCCGCGGTCTGCTGCCCGCTTACGGCGCCCGGGGTTCGGGCTGGGCCTTGAGCGTGCTGGCCGCCGACACCGACGGACTGGACGGCGGCGGGTCTCCCGTGGCCGCAGGCGCTGGCGGCGCCGGGGCGCTACTAAGTACGTCTCAAGTCAGCCGCTTGAGCCCCGGCGCCCTGAGCGACGCCCTCGCCCGTCACGACTCGCACGCTCTTTTAGCGAGCGTAGGCGGCCTCCTGGTCACGGGCCCGACCGAAGTCAACGTTAACGACCTGCGCGTGGTGCTCCTCAATCCGGTCAGCGCGTGACGCGCGTCTCGCGGTCCAACAGGTATGCTCCGCCAGCCATGGCCCGTATCTTGCCAGCCACCCCGGAAGCCGTGCAGCAGGCGGCGGCCGCTCTACGGAGCGGCCAACTGGTGGCGTTCCCCACCGAGACCGTTTACGGCCTGGGAGCCGCCGCGCTGGACCCCCAGGCGGTTGCGCGCATTTACGAGCTCAAGGGGCGCCCCAAGGCGCACCCCCTCATAGTCCACCTGCCGCCCGGGCAACCGTTAGGGGAGTGGGCGGAGGACCCGCCCGAGCTGGCGCTGGGGCTGGCGCGCCGCTTCTGGCCGGGCCCGCTGACGCTGGTGCTGCGGCGCGGCGCGCGGGTTCCGGACGCCGTGACGGGCGGTCAGAACACCGTGGCGTTACGAACCCCCGATCACCCCGTAGCGCTCGCGCTGCTCGAAGCGTTCGGTGGCGGGGTGGCGGCGCCGTCCGCCAATCGCTTCGGCCACATCAGCCCCACCCGGGCTGAACACGTGGCCGCAGAGTTCGGCGGCGACTTACTGATACTGGACGGCGGTCCCAGCCAGGTGGGGCTCGAGTCGACCATCCTCGACCTCAGTCAGGTCAACGACAACGGCCTCGTGCGCCTGCTGCGCCCGGGCGGGGTGCCGCTAGCCGCCATCGAGGCGCACCTCGGGTTCTCCGTTCAGCTCCCGGCCCTCGCCGGCGCCGGGGAAGAGGGGCTTACAGGTGAGGGAGGAGCGCCGCCGCGCGCTCCGGGGGGCCTGGCCAGCCACTACGCCCCCCAGGCGCCCACGCGCCTGGTAACCGGGGCAGAGCTCGCGCGGCTGGCGAGCTCCGATCAGACGGCGGACCTGGCCGTGCTGGCGCTGGGCGCGCCCCCGCAGGGCTTCCGCGGACACTGGCGGGCGCTGCCTGAAGATCCTGTTGAGTACGGGCGACAGCTGTACGCTGCCCTACGCGAGCTCGACGCCGCCGCTCCTAAACAGATCCTCATCGAGGTGGTGCCCACAGGCGAGGCCTGGCTGGCGGTGCGCGACCGCCTGAAGCGGGCGGCCACCTGAGAGCACAGCCTGCCCTCGGCAGGTACTTGCGCTGGGGCCACCCCTTTGGCTATACTCGGTAGGTTTCATTCGCCCTCGGCCCGCAGCGCTGGGTCCAGGGCAAGTTTGTCGTGTGCTGCCTTTCAGGCTGCGAACGACTTCAGACCGCCAACTAGTCCAAAGTCCTCGTTCGTGGCCTTGAGTCATCCAGAGCCGCGCCGGGAGTGGGCGCGAGATCAGAAAGAGGGAGTGATCGAACTGCCAACCGTGAACCAGCTCCTCCGCAAGGGGCGCCACAAGGTAGCCAAGAAGAGCAAGACTCCGGCGCTTAAGGGTTCGCCCCAGCGCCGCGGTGTCTGCACCGCCGTCAAGACCCAGACGCCCAAGAAGCCCAACTCGGCGCTTCGCAAGATCGCCCGTGTCCGCCTCTCCGGCGGCCAGGAGGTCACCGCCTACATCCCAGGCGAGAAGCACAACCTGCAAGAGCACTCCGTGGTCCTCATCCGCGGCGGTCGTGTTAAGGACCTCCCGGGCGTGCGCTACCACATCGTTCGCGGTGCACTCGACGCCCAGGGCGTCGGTGTTGGCCGTTACGTTCAGCGCAACAAGGGCCGTTCCAAGTACGGCACCAAGAAGCCGAAAGGGAAGTAAGCGAACATGGGACGCAGAAGACGCGCCGAGATCCGTCGGCTAGAGCCCGACCTGGTCTACTCCGACACCACCGTTACCGCGCTGATCAACAAGCTCATGCGCGACGGTAAGAAGAACGCCTCCAGCCGGATCTTCTACGGCGCCTGCCGCCTGATCCAGGAGCGCAGCGGTCAGGAGCCCCTCAAGGTGTTCCGCCAGGCCCTCGACAACATCAAGCCGCGCATCGAAGTGCGTAGCCGCCGCGTGGGTGGTTCCACCTACCAGGTGCCGGTCGAGGTCATCCCCCGCCGCGCCCAGTCGCTCAGCCTCCGCTGGCTCGTCGCCGCGTGCGACGCGCGCCCCGAGCGCACCGCCGTCGAGCGGGTAGCCGGAGAACTACTCGACGCCGCCGCCGGTCGCGGTGGAGCCGTCAAGAAGAAGGAGGACGTCGAGCGCATGGCGGAAGCCAACCGCGCCTATGCCCACTACCGCTGGTAACCCCCCGGGTTCCCCCGAGTAGAGCTCGATCACGACGACTGTTATGAGCAAAACCACCACAGCAACCGACCTCAGCAAGACGCGCAACATCGGCATCGCCGCCCACATCGACGCGGGCAAGACGACGCTGACCGAACGCATCCTCTTCTTCACTGGCCGCATCCACAAGGTGGGCGAGACCCACGAGGGCGCGGCGCAGATGGACTGGATGGCGCAGGAGCGCGAACGCGGTATCACCATCACCTCCGCCGTAACGCAGGCGTTCTGGAACGACACGCGCATCAACGTCATCGACACCCCCGGGCACGTCGACTTCACCATGGAAGTCGAGCGCTCCATGCGCGTGCTCGACGGCGCCGTAGCTGTGTTCGACGCCAGCCAGGGCGTCGAGCCGCAGTCCGAAACCGTGTGGCGCCAGGCCGACAAGTACCACGTGCCCCGCATCGCCTACGCCAACAAGATGGACAAGACGGGCGCCAGCTTCCAGCTCGTGCTCGACTCCATGTACGACCGCCTGGGCGCCACCGCCGTGCCGCTCCAGTGGCCCATCGGCGCTGAAGACACCTTCAAGGGCATGCTCGACCTGGTCGAGCGCAAGGCCGTCTACTACCACGACGATCTCGGTCAGAACATCGAAGTCGTCGACGTGCCGGCCGACCTGCAGGACCTGCTCGAAGAGAAGCGCACCCTCATGATCGAACGCCTGGCCGACGTGGACGACGACGTGGCCATGCTGTTCCTCGAAGGCGAAGACGTGCCGGTCGACGTGCTGCGCAAGGCTATCCGCCGCGCCACCATCGACCTCGACATCTTCCCGGTCGTGTGCGGCTCCGCCCTCAAGAACAAGGGCATCCAGCGCTTGCTCGACGCCGTGGCGTACTACCTGCCCAGCCCGCTCGATATCCCCGCCGTTAAGGGTGTCAACCCTGATACCGGCGAGGAGGAGACCCGCGCGGCGGACGTGACCGCGCCCACCTCGGCGCTGGCGTTCAAGATCGCCACCGACCCGTTCGTGGGCCGCCTCGTGTTCGTGCGCGTGTACTCGGGCGCGCTCACCTCGGGCAGCTACGTTTACAACGTCAGCAGCCGCCGCCGTGAGCGCATCGGTCGCCTGCTCAAGATGCACGCGAACTCGCGCGAGGAAGTTGAGACCATCGAAGCCGGCAGCCTCGGCGCCGTCGTAGGCCTCAAGGACACCTCCACCGGCGACTCGCTGGTCGACGCCGACCACCCCATCGTGCTCGAGTCCATCGAGATCCCCGAGCCGGTCATCACCGTAGCCATCGAACCCGCCTCCAAGGCTGACCAGGACAAGCTCACCAACGGCCTGATCAAGCTAACGGAGGAGGACCCCACCTTCCGAGTTGAAACGGACTCCGAAACGGGTCAGACCAAGATCTCGGGCATGGGCGAGCTGCACCTCGACATCATCGTCGACCGCCTTAAGCGCGAGTTCCACGTGAACGCCAACGTAGGCGCCCCGCAGGTGGCCTACCGCGAGACCATCACCATGCCCGTCGACGTCGAAGGCAAGTTCGTGCGGCAGACCGGTGGTCGTGGTCAGTACGGTCACGTGAAGATCAAGGCCGAGCCCCTCCCGCGCGGCACCGGCAACGAGTTCGAGAACAGCGTCGTTGGCGGCACCGTGCCCAAGGACTTCATCCCCGCCGTTCAGAAGGGCGTGGAAGAAGCCATGGAGAGCGGCCCGCTGCTCGGCTTCCCGATCGTCGACATGAAGGTCTCGCTGTACGACGGTTCGTACCACGAGGTCGACTCCTCGGAGATGGCCTTCAAGATCGCCGCGTCGATGGCCATCCGCGAAGCCATGAACAAGGGTCAGGCCTCCGTGCTCGAACCCATCATGCGCGTGGAAGCCACCACTCCCGAGCAGTACATGGGCGACGTCATCGGCAGCCTCAACTCGCGCCGCGGCCAGATCCAGGGCATGAACCCCCGCGGTAACGCCCAGGTCGTCACCGCCAACGTCCCGCTGGCCGAGATGTTCGGTTACGCCACCGACCTGCGCAGCATGAGCCAGGGCCGCGCCACGTTCGCGATGTTCTTCGACCATTACGAACCGGTGCCCCGCAACGTTCAAGAAGAACTACTCAAGAAGTAATCACACAGGGAATCAGGAGAAACGAGAATGGCAAAGGGAGTATTCGAACGCACCAAGCCCCACGTTAACGTGGGCACCATCGGTCACGTCGACCACGGTAAGACCACCACCACCGCGGCAATCACCTTCACCGCTGCTGCTATGGATCCCACCGCTGTGACGCAGTCGTATGAGGAGATCGATAAGGCGCCTGAAGAGAAGGCGCGTGGCATCACGATCAACGCTTCGCACGTTGAGTACCAGACCGAAGCGCGGCATTACAGTCATGTTGATACTCCGGGGCACGCTGATTACATCAAGAACATGATCACGGGTGCGGCGCAGATGGATGGCGCGATCTTGGTGGTTAGTGCTGCTGATGGTCCTATGCCGCAGACGCGTGAGCACATCTTGCTGGCGCGTCAGGTGGGTGTTCCTTACATCGTGGCGTACCTGAACAAGGCCGACATGGTGGAGGACGAGGAGCTCCTTGAGCTGGTTGAGATGGAAGTGCGTGAGCTGCTGTCTTCGTATGAGTTTCCTGGTGATGATTTGCCTGTGATTAAGGGCTCCTCGCTCAAGGCTCTCGAAGCGCTCACTGCGAATCCGAAGACTCAGCGTGGTGAGAATGAGTGGGTTGATCGTATTTGGGAGTTGTTGGATGCGGTTGATTCGTACATTCCGACGCCTGAGCGTGATGTGGATAAGGCGTTCTTGATGCCGGTTGAGGATGTGTTCACGATTACTGGTCGTGGCACGGTTGCGACTGGTCGTATTGAGCGTGGTGTTGTGAAGACTGGTGATGAGGTTGAGGTTGTGGGTCTTCGGGATACTGCGAAGTCGGTTGTGACGGGTGTGGAGATGCATCGTAAGACGTTGGATCGTGGTGAGGCTGGCGATAACGTTGGTGTGCTTCTTCGTGGTGTGGGGCGTGATGATATTGAGCGGGGTCAGGTGTTGGCTAAGCCTGGTTCGATTACGCCGCATACGGTGTTTGATGGCAGTGTGTACATTTTGAAGAAGGAGGAGGGTGGTCGTCACTCGGCTTTCTTTACTGGGTATCGGCCGCAGTTTTACTTCCGTACGACTGATGTGACTGGTGTGGTTACTTTGCCGGCTGGTGTGGAGATGGTTATGCCGGGGGATAATGTTGAGTTGTCGGTTGAGTTGATTAAGCCGATTGCTATGGAGGATGGTTTGCGGTTCGCTATTCGTGAGGGTGGTCGTACGGTGGGCGCGGGCGTCGTGACCGCCGTGACCAAGTAACAGCCGCCAGCGCGGAGAAGCGAACCGGAGCGCCCAACCGGCGCCACCAACTTGACCCTAAAGGCAGCGTGCCGAGGGCGGCCGGAGAAGCGAGCAGTATCCAGCCCCCCTCGGCACCGCTGCGGGAACCCCGGAGAGCGGGCGCGGCGCGGTAGCCGCAAGCTTTACGTAGAGTCCGGGCATCTGCTACGATGTCCAGTCTGATTGGGAGGCCAAATGGCCAGTGACGTTCGAATTAAACTGCTCCTGGAATGCACAGAGTGCAAGCGCCGCAACTACGCCACCAACAAGAACCGGCGTAACACGCAGGCCAAGCTGGAGCTCAAGAAGTACTGCCCGTGGGACAAGAAGCACACCATGCACAGAGAAGTGAAGGTGTAAGCAAGTGTTCAAGGGCTTGGGAACCTACCTCAGGAACTCGCGCGCCGAGCTGGGCCGCGTGACCTGGCCGACCCGTAAAGAGGTCCTCCAGGCTACGCAGGCCACCCTGCTCTTCGTGGTCATCACCGCCCTGTTCCTGTTCGTGGCCGACCTCACGCTGGGCAACCTGATCGGACTCATAACTTGAGGCCGCGCGCCTCAAACCTTGGGACGCTAGTTCTCACCGTCGGATCGAGGGCCTTTACATGAGCATCGAGTGGTACGCAGTCCACACTTACGTCGGACACGAAGAGAAGGCCAAGGAGAACATCCTTAACCGTGCCCGCGCGCTGGGCATGTCCGACCAGATCTACCAGGTGGTCGTGCCCACGGAAGACG
>Ga0265293_10003438_pt1 | contig 29415 bp, 23 predicted proteins | sample Munlanlewell138R_FD_192505 | JGI IMG/M metagenome (GOLD analysis project Ga0265293, IMG submission 192505) | Leachate microbial communities from a municipal landfill in Southern Ontario, Canada - Leachate well 138R | ecosystem: Engineered > Solid waste > Landfill > Unclassified | place: Canada... | reverse complement strand
AATTTTGGCGATAAAGCGAATCAGGTGTTCATTGGCTTTGCCATCGGTGGGCGGCGCGGTGATCTGGATCTTGAGGCGATCATTGTGAATGCCCACCAGGGCGTCCCGGGACGCCCTGGGCTGGAGATGGCAGTGGAGGCGAAGGCCTGATTCGCAGGCCTGAACATAGCTCATCAGATACCGGGCACCGCCCAGGCAGGCAAGCTGGCGGCGTTGGCAGCATTGACAACAAAAATCCGCAGCAGGTTGAGAAGGATAAAAATAATGATCGGCGACAGATCCAGCCCCCCCAGTGACGGCACCAGCTTTCTGAAGGGCGCCATAATTGGCTCCATCAGCTGCCATAGCAGGGCGACCACCGGATGGTTGTTCTGGGGCGCTACCCAGCTGAGGATAATGGCGGCGAGCAGGCCATAGGTATAAAAATTGATGACCAGGGAGGCAATGCCCAACAGTCCCCAGAGCAGCACATAAAAAATATTGATCAGCGGGTAGCCATTGAGGCTTGCGGTGAGCTGAATGGCGAGCCATTGCAGCAGCAGCGCCAGCACCACACAGGAAAACTCCACCCGCCCCCAGGATGGGCAAATCTTGCGCAGGGGCACCAGTGCAAACGCCGTGGCCTTGTGGGCGAACTGGGAAACGGGATTGTAAAAATCCGCCTGGCTCAGCTGCAGCAAAAAGCGCAGCATAAGAATGACGAGGTAAATAGAAGCCAGGCTCTGGATCAAAAATGTGCCGGCATCGGCAAAAACACTCATGGGGCTATCCTTTAGGTGGTGATTTTCGTGGTGGCCAGTGGCTATTGGGAAAATTCTTCCGCCATTTCCGCTGCCCGCTGGCTGGCTGCCGCCATGGCGCTTTGCACCAGCTCGGCAAATCCGCCGTCGCTGAAGGTGGCAATGGCGCGTTCTGTGGTGCCGCCAGGGGATGTCACGCGGCGGCGCAGTTCGGCGCTGTCGACATCGCTGCGGGCGGCCATGGTGGCGGCGCCCAGTGCGGTCTGCAAGGTTAACTGGCGGGCGGTTTTTGCATCCAGACCCAGCGCCACACCGGCATTTTCCATGGCTTCCATGAGCAGGAAAAAATAGGCGGGACCGCTGCCGGAAAGCGCGGTTACGGCATCGATGTCCACTTCGCTATCCAGCCAGGCGGCGATGCCGACGGCGCTGAACAGCTGTTCCACCAGGGTTTTCTGTGCTGGGGATACCGCTGGCGTGGCGTAGAGACCGCTGGCGCCGAGATGCACCAGCGCCGGGGTGTTGGGCATGCAGCGGACAATGGCGGTCTTCTCGCCAAGCCACTCCTGCAGGGCGCTGACGGGAATGCCGGCGGCGATGGAAACCACCACGGGATTATTGCCGAGGCTGGCGGCAATGCCCTGAGCCACGGTTTTGAGAATCTGGGGTTTGACGGCGAGCACGATGAAATCGGCGCCGGTGCAGATGGCGCTGTTGTCGGCGCTGGTGGCAATGGCGAATTCGCGCTCCAGGCGGGCGCGGCCATCGGCCTGGGGATCGCTGGCGCGAATGCAGGCGGGATCAAAGCCGTTGGCGATAAGTCCGCCGATGAGGCTGGTGGCCATATTGCCGCCGCCGATGAAAGCGATAGTTGGATTGCTCAAGGTGACTCCTTTGGTTTGGCTTTCTCTATATTGCCGGGGCTGGGTTGTGCATTTTCCGCCGCGCTTAGCCTCGCCTTATAGCGGGCGGCGGGCGCCGAAAATGGCCGTGCCAATGCGAACAATGGTGGCGCCCTCTGCGATGGCGGCTTCCATATCCGCAGACATGCCCATGGACAGGGTATCCAGATCCGCCAGACCCGGCAGGGCTCTAAGGGTATCAAGCAGCTGATGTAAACGAAAGAAGGGCTGGCGCTGTTTTTGCAGATCGGCCTGTGGTTGTGGAATGGCCATCAAGCCCCGCAACCGTAATCCGGGCATGGCGGCGATGGCTGTGGCCAGGGGGGCGACCTCGGCGGGTGCAACGCCGGATTTGGTGTCTTCGCCATCGATATTCACCTGTATGCACAGATTGAGGGGCGGCAGGTGTGGGGGGCGCTGGTCGCTGAGGCGGCGGGCGATTTTTTCACGATCGATACAGTGCGCCCAGGAAAAGTTTTCGGCAATCGGCCGCGTCTTGTTGGTTTGAATGGCGCCGATAAAATGCCATTCAATCTCGAGGTCGGCGAGAAGATGGATTTTTTCAAGGGCTTCCTGAAGGTAATTTTCGCCAAAAGCGCGCAAGCCGGCAGCGTGAGCCTGGCGCACTGCATCGGCGCTCTGGGTTTTGGAAACCGCCAGCAGTTTGATGTCGTCGCCATTTCGGCCACAGTTTTTCGCCATTGAGGCGATGTCATGTACAAGGTTGTTGATGTTGCTGGTAATATCGGGCATATACTAGGCTCTATGGTTGGCGCCAGGGCTTTTTCGGCGCCGCGGCATAACAAGACGAAGCTAACCGTCAACAAGGACTCGGAATGGATATTACTGAATTGCTGGCCTTCAGCGTTAAACAGGGCGCATCTGACTTGCACCTCTCCGCAGGCCTGCCCCCCATGATCCGTATAGACGGTGATATTCGCCGGATCAATCTGCCTCCCATGGAACACAAGGAGGTGCACAGTTTGATTTACGAAATTATGAATGACAAGCAGCGCCGGGACTATGAAGAATTTCTGGAGACGGACTTCTCCTTTGAAGTGCCCGGCGTCGCCCGTTTTCGGGTCAATGCCTTCAACCAGAACCGGGGCTCGGGGGCGGTGTTTCGCACCATTCCCTCCCGCGTGCTGAGTATGGAAGATCTGGGTCTCACGGGTATTTTCAAGGATATCTGCATGATGCCGAGGGGGCTGTGCCTGGTGACGGGGCCCACCGGCTCTGGTAAAAGTACCACTCTGGCCGCCATGGTGGACTACATCAACCAGAACCGTTACCAGCATGTGCTGACCATCGAAGACCCCATCGAATTTGTTCACGAAAGCAAGAAATGTCTTATCAACCAGCGGGAAGTTCACAAGGATACCCACGGCTTCAGCGAAGCCCTGCGCTCGGCGCTGCGGGAAGACCCGGACGTGATTCTGGTGGGCGAGATGCGCGATCTGGAAACCATTCGCCTGGCGCTGACGGCGGCGGAAACCGGCCACCTGGTGTTTGGCACCCTGCACACCACCTCGGCTGCCAAAACCATCGACCGGGTGATCGACGTTTTTCCCGCCGCCGAAAAAGACATGGTGCGTTCCATGCTGTCGGAATCCCTGCAGGCGGTGGTGTCGCAAACCCTGATGAAAAAAATTGGCGGTGGCCGTGTCGCCGCCCACGAAATCATGATTGGCACCGCCGCCATTCGCAACCTGATTCGCGAGGACAAGGTGGCGCAGATGTACTCCGCCATTCAGACCGGCGCCAGCCACGGTATGCAGACCCTGGATCAATGCCTGAAAAAACTGGTGGCGCAGAAAATTGTCGCCCGGGATGTCGCTCGGGAAAAGGCCAAGGTTCAGGATGACTTTTAATGTTCGATCCGGCTATACAGCCGGCATCGGGTCAGTATCTGCGCTGAGAGGAATTGATAATGGAATTTGATGTACTACTTAAGTTGATGGTGGAAAAAGGCGCCTCGGATCTTTTTATCACCGTGGGGGTGCCCCCTTCCATCAAGGTGCACGGCAAGGTGATTCCGGTGGGCAAAACACCGTTGACAGCCCAGGGGGCGCGCAAGCTGGTGGAAAGCATTATGGATGAGCGCCAGCGGGAGGAGTTCAATCTTCACAAAGAGCTCAATTTTGCCATTGGCTCCGAACACGCCCGTTTCCGCGTCAGCGCCTTTTACCAGCGCAATGATGTCGGCATGGTGTTGCGCCGCATCGAAACCGTGATCCCTACTGTGGAAGAGCTGAAACTGCCGCCGATTCTCAACGATCTGGTGCTCACCAAAAGGGGCATCATTATCTTTGTCGGCGCCACCGGCACCGGTAAATCCACCTCCCTGGCGGCGATGATAGGCCACCGCAACCGCAGCACCAAGGGCCATATCATTTCCATTGAAGACCCCATTGAATTCGTCCACCAGCATGCCGGCTGCATTATTACCCAGCGGGAAGTGGGGGTGGATACGGAATCCTTTGAGGTGGCCTTGCGCAATACCCTGCGCCAGGCGCCGGACGTGATTCTTATCGGCGAGATTCGCACCCGTGAAACCATGCAGCACGCCATCACCTTTGCCGAAACCGGTCACCTGGTGCTGGCCACCCTTCACGCCAACAATGCCAACCAGGCGCTGGATCGGATCATGCATTTTTTCCCCGCCGATATGCACTCCCAGCTGTGGATGGATTTATCCCTCAACCTCAGGGGCATGATTGCCCAGCAGCTGGTGCCCACCGCCGATGGTCGCGGCCGTCGCGCCGCCATCGAAATCCTTCTCAACACGCCTCTGGTGTCTGACATCATTCGCAAGGGCGAGGTGCACAAGCTCAAGGAGCTGATGACCAAGTCCACCGAACAGGGTATGCAGACCTTTGACCAGGCGCTCTACCAGCTATACCGCACCGGCGAGATCACCTACGAGGACGCCATCGCCCACGCCGACTCCAAAAACGATCTGCGTCTGTTGATCAAGCTCAAAGACGGCTCCGACTCCAGCTACCTTCACGAAGCGGCGGATGATCTGATTGTTGAGGAGGATATGCCGGAGGCCTTCAGTATTTACTCCCGGGATCGCAAGCTCTGATCAATAGCTTTAATGGTCTGCTGAAGTCAGGGTTCGCAGGCCTGTGAAGGGTCGTTGAGCCAGGCTTCGAGAATAATCTGGGCGGCGATATTGTCGATGGGACTGCTGCGGTAACTTTCCCGGTAACCGTCGCGGGACTTGGCTTCCCGAGTGCTGAGGCGTTCGTCCACCATCTGGGTTTTGATGCCAAAGCGCCCCTGCAGGCGGCGGGCAAATTTGCGGGCGCGCAGGCAGAACTCGCTTTCGCTGCCATCCATATTGAGGGGCAACCCCACCAGCAATAACCCCGGCGCCCAGTTGTGGAGAATTTTTTCAAGCTGCTGCCAGTCGGGCTGGCCATTTTGCGCTTTGATAACAGTGACGGGCGCCGCCGTCCCGGTGAGGGTTTGCCCCACAGCGATGCCAATTTGTTTGACGCCGTAATCAAAGGCCAGGGCGGTGATGGCCGCCCTGGCCTCAGCCATGACCTGCCTGCAAACTGAGTTTGTTGAGGTCGATACCCAGCTTTGCCGCCGTGGCGCTGGCGCGCAGTTCAAAAGGGATGTCAAAGATAATGGAAGAATCCGCTTCGATCACCAGCCAGCTGTTGTCGGCAATCTCCTGTTCCAGCTGTCCCGGCCCCCAACCGGCATAACCCAGGGTGATATAGCTGGCGGAAGGGCCTTTGCTGGCGGCGATATCGGCAATAATGTCCCTGGAGGCGGTGATACAGACATCCTTGGCGATGTCGGTGGTTGTCTGCCACCGGGTTGCCGCCGGGCGGTGAATGACGAACCCCCTTTCCTGTTGAACCGGACCGCCAGCGAGCAGGGGCTTGTTGCCAAGTTCCTTGGCGTAGGCCATGTCGAATTCTTCAAAAATGCGACTCATGGGCACGTTGCTCGGCTGGTTGATAGTAAAGCCCATGGCGCCATCCCTGGCGGAGTGTTCGCAAATATAGATAACCGCCTGCTTGAAGTTGGGGTCATTGAGGCCGGGCATGGCCAGTAAAAAATGGTTTTTCAGGTCGATCACATTGCTGTCAGTCATGGCTATTCTCCGGCAATTGCAGTGATGTTGCTGCTGTCGACTCCCTCAGGGGCAGCTGCAGTTTTCTCCACTGTGCCCTGCGGGGGTTCTGTCTGAAGTATTGGGGCGGTGGCGCCGGATTACAAGTTGCCGCCGCTGCTCGCACTCAGTCGCCACTGGAGGAAAACAGGTTGCCGGGAACAAAATTCCAGGTGCGAATGATCTCGATGCGGTCTTCTCGAATCGTTGCGGGAATAGGCTCAAAAGGCGCAGCGAGGCGGACAATGCGGATCGCCGCCTGGTCGAGTACGCGCTGGCCGGAGCTTTGCAGAATCTCCACACCCACTACATCGCCATCCCGCTGGAGGGCGACGGCGAGGCGAATGGCGCCAAAAATTTTCTTGTTGCGGGCTTCTTCCGGGTAATTGTCGTTGCCCACGTCTTCCACCCACTGAATCCAGCGCCGCAGGTATTCGGCCTCCTCGGAAGCGCGGGCACTGGCGGTTGTCAGCACCAGGGTATGGGGTATTTTGCCGTGAAGCTGGCGCTGGTGCGCCAGTTTTGCCCGCAGGCTGGCAATCTCGTTTGCGGTTTGGGGGATTATTTCCTGCTCGCCGTTGCGGGGCTGCTTCTCCAGTGCCCGGTTGAGGCGCGGGTTGTCCGCCGCTGCGATGAGCTGCTGTTGATCCGTGTCGCTTTTTCGGCTTTCTTCCTGCGCGGCGGCAACCGGAACCTCTGTTTGCTGAAATACCGGTGATTCGAGAAGGGCGAGGTGATCGGTGGTGATTTCCTGGCGTTTTTCGCCGTCGCCGCTGCCCTGCTGGTTGGTTTGGGAAATATAGTCGCTGTCTTTGGGGGCGGATTCGCTGCGGTGATGCGCCAGGGTAACCTCAATGCTGTTGCCAGGGCGCTGGCGCTCCGTTTTGAAGCCCAGGCCAACGATTAGCGCGCCGTGAAGGAGCAGCGCAATAACAAGGGCGAGGCCGAGATTGCCCTCAGCGAAATGCCTGGGTGCGGGCACGGCGGCCATTCCCTGAGTTATAAACCTCGGCGCTGCTGCAGCAGTTGCTCAATGCTGTCCATGAGCAGCGCGCCGATGTCGGTGTTTTTTTCACGGTCGATTTCCCTGGCGCAGGTGGGGCTGGTGACATTGATTTCGGTGAGGTAGTCGCCGATCACGTCCAGCCCGGCAAAGAGAATACCTTTTTCCCGCAAAACCGGGCCGACGCTGTTGGCAATTTCCAGATCCCGCTGGCTCAGCGGCTGCACCACACCGGAGCCGCCAGCGGCGAGATTGCCGCGACTCTCCCCCGCTGCCGGTATGCGGGCGAGGCAATAGGGCACCGGAGTGCCGTTGATCATCAGAATGCGTTTGTCGCCGTCGGCAATCTCGGGAAGGTATTTTTGCGCCATGATGGTTCTGGTGCCGTGCAGGGTCAGGGTTTCGATAATGACGCTGAGATTGGAGTCCCCTTCCTTGACGTGAAAAATGGAGGCGCCGCCCATGCCGTCGAGGGGTTTGAAAATAACGTTGCCGTGGTGGCGGAAAAAGGCTTTAAGGCGCTCGGCATTGCGGCTCACCAGCACAGGGGGGCTGAGGGTGGGAAAGCGGGTGGCAAAGACCTTTTCATTGCAGTCGCGAAGGCTTTGGGGTTTATTGACCACCAGCGCCCCCCGCTCTTCGGCGGCCTCAAGAATATACGTGGAGTAAATATATTCGCTGTCGAAAGGCGGGTCTTTGCGCATCAGGATCACATCCAGGCTTTCCAATGGCCGTTCCTCCGTGTCCCCGAATTCATACCATTTTTGCGGATCGTCAAACACCTTGAGCTGGGTCATTGTTGCCACCGGCGCGCCATCTACAATGGCGAGGTGCTGTTGCTCCATGTAGAACAGTGACCAGCCTTTTTTTGCCGCAGCCAGTAACAGTGTCAGCGTAGTGTCTTTTTTGGTGTTAATACTACGGATGGGATCCATTACCACCCCGATGGCGTATTTCATTGGTATGATCTCGCGGCAAGAAAAGAAAGTGGTATGGATTATGCTGTTGCTTAGAGGGTTGATGCAACAGTGGCGACACAGTGACTACAGGAGGTGGCCACTCAGTTAAAAAATAGGGCGCTTTGTCGGAAGGATCCTTTGTTTATGCCTGTTTGTGGTGCAGCAAGCTGGATGTCGCTGGCATATTGTGCTAGAAAGTGGCCTCTGGGGGACGTTGCATAAAATATAAACCTGTTAAAAGGGTAGAAAACGAATGGATTTAAGTCTCGAAGGCCTCAAGGTGATGGTCGTGGACGACAGCAATACGATCCGCAAAACTGCGGAGACGCTATTGAGCAAAGCCGGGTGCCAGGTGATTACCGCCACCGACGGGTTTGACTCCCTGGCCAAGATTGCCGACCACAGGCCAGATGTTATTTTTGTCGATATCATGATGCCCAGGCTCGATGGTTATCAAACCTGTGCCCTGGTGAAGAATAATAAAGAGTACCGGTCAATACCCGTGATTATGCTTTCCAGCAAAGACGGCCTTTTCGATAAGGCCAAAGGGCGAATCGTCGGCGCCGATGATTATCTCACCAAGCCATTTAGCAAGAATGAACTTTTTGAGGCTCTGGAAAAGTATGCGCCAAGGGATTTGGGGCAGGCTGTTCAACCGGCCTGAAAACGATCAACACGGAATCAATCATATTTTCTGAGGAATTAACATGTCAAAAGTAGTTTTGATTGTGGACGACTCCCCGACGGAAGTTCACAAGCTCACATCGATCCTGAAAAAAAACGGCCATTCAGTGATTGTTGCCGAGAATGGTGAAAAGGGTGTCAGTGTCGCCAAGGCGGAAAAACCGGATCTCATTCTTATGGATATTGTCATGCCTGGCCTCAACGGCTTTCAGGCCACCAGGCAGCTCTCCAAAGCCAAGGAAACCAGCCATATTCCTGTGATTATTGTCACCACCAAAGATCAGGAAACAGATCGCATGTGGGGCGCGAGACAGGGGGCAAAAGCCTATCTGACCAAGCCGGTACAGGAAAGTGATCTCATGGCCACTATCCAGCAGTTCATGAACTAGTTGCACGGAGCGACTCCCTGATGGCAACCACCAAGAACCCGAGTTACACAACCCTTGCGGCGTTGTCTGAAAATTTCCGGCGCCGCTCCCGCGCGCTTCCCGCCCAGATCGACTTGACCCCGGTGCGAACCGTGGTGTGTTTTCGTATTCTCGGCGTCGGTGTCGCGGTGCTGCTGGAGGAAATGAACGAGCTGCTGGAAGTGCCCCATTGCACCCGGCTTCCCCGCGTCAAATCCTGGGTCAAGGGGGTTGCCAATGTGCGCGGCAAGCTCACCCCCATTATCGACTTTGCCGGTTTCCTCGGCAGCAGGTTGACGGCGCCGCCGAAAAGGCAGCGGGTACTGCTGGTGGAGCGGGAGACGGTTGCGGCAGGCCTGATTGTGGACGAAGTGGTCGGCATGAAGCATTTTCGTGTCGATGCCTATTCGGAGGACAGAACCCTGATTCCACCGCCGCTGTCGGCGTTTGTTCCGGGAACCTTCCTCAACGATGGCGAGCGCTGGGTACTGTTTCGCCCGGACGCATTATTTAGTAACAACGAGTTTCTTGAAGTGGCGGCTTAGGCCTGGGAATAAGTGAAAATGACAACGGCGGAAAATGCCGGGAGCTGGAAATGATTAAAGGAACCAACAAACTAAACTTCAACAAACCGACGCTGGTGCTGGGTGCGGTGTTTGTGGCAGCCACCGTGCTGGCACTGTTTACCCTGGTGAAGGTTGCAGTGGACGGCGCCAATGACAGGGAAAACCTCGAGCTTGTTTCCGATGTGCGCGCTTTGTCCTATCGCGTCACCGGTCTGTCGCGGGACGCCACCGACGGCCAGGAGGCGGCCTTTGGCGAGCTTGAGAGCGTTCTCGGCCAGATGGAAGCAAACTGGGGTCAGCTGCAGCAGTCGGGGGACGAGCTTCCCGCGGAAGTGGTTGAAAGCTTCGGTACCACCCTCACGGGCATTCTCGGTGAAGCCAAAACCATTATCGGTGACAAGGAAACCATTATTTTCCTTCACCAGGTGGTGAGTACGCTTAACGAAAGGCTGCCCCAGCTTCAGGATGAGCACACCCAGGTCGTCGAAATGCTGCTCGACAGCCGCGCCCCTGCGGATCAGGTGGCTGTGGCCCAGGCGCAGTCCTGGCGCGCCGAGCGTATCGGTCGCAACATCGATAAAATGCTTGCCGGTGGCGCTGATGCCGAAGCCGCCGCCGACCAGTTCAACCGCGACGCCAACCTCTTTGGTCGTGTTCTCGAAGGCATGAAAAAAGGCGATGTTGCCCTCGGCATTGGCCGTGTTACCGATGGCGAGGCTCTGGAAAGCCTGCAGCGCATTACCGGTCAGTTTGAGTTTGTCAGTAACTCGATACAGGAAATCTTCAACGCCACTCCCGCCCTGTTCCGTTCCCGCCAGGCGGCAGACAAAATTCTCGACCAGTCCCCCACCCTCCTCGCTGCCGGTGCCGGTCTCACCGATGCCATTAACGCGCTGCCGGGGGACAGAACCTTTTCCAATGGTCTGGCGCTGTTTTTTGCCATAGTCGCCGCCATTGCCCTGGCCGCCATCGGTGTTCAGGTTTATCAGACCACTCGGAAAAACCTTCAGGATACCGCCAGCGCCAACGAGAAAAACCAGCAGGCGATTCTGCGTCTTCTCGATGAAATTGAAGGCCTCGGTGACGGTGATCTGACGGCGGAGGCGACGGTGACGGAAGATTTCACCGGTGCGATCGCGGACGCGATCAACTTTGCGATTCTCCAACTTCGGGAACTGGTGGCGCGCATTCAGGATACGGCGGAAAGCGTATCGGCGGCGGCGAGCGAAACCCGGAGCACAGCGCTGCAGCTGGCGGATTCCTCCGAGCACCAGGCTCAGGAAATCACCGGGGTGTCTGCGGCCATTAACGAAATGGCCATCTCCATCGACCAGGTATCCGCCAATGCCTCCGAATCCGCATCGGTTGCGGATCGCTCGGTAAGCATTGCCACCAACGGTGCCAACGTTGTTCAAAGCAACATCAAGGGTATGGACACCATTCGCGAGCAGATTCAGGACACCTCCAAGCGGATCAAGCGTCTGGGTGAATCCTCCCAGGAAATCGGCGACATCGTATCGCTGATTTCCGACATTGCCGACCAGACCAACATTCTCGCCCTTAATGCTGCCATTCAGGCGGCCATGGCCGGTGATGCCGGACGCGGCTTTGCGGTGGTTGCGGACGAGGTTCAGCGCCTTGCGGAACGTTCGGCCAACGCCGCCAAACAGGTGGCGGGTCTGGTTAAAACCATTCAGACCGATACCAACGAAGCGGTATCGTCCATGGAGCAGACCACGTCCGAAGTGGTGAAGGGCGCCCAGCTCGCCCACGATGCAGGTCGCGCCCTTGGCGAAATCCAAAACGTATCCACCACCCTGGCGGAACTGATCCAGGACATCTCCACCGCCGCGCGCCACCAGGCCACCACGGCGAGCCAGATCTCCTCGACCATGAACATCATTCAGGACATCACTTCGCAAACCACCCGCGGCAGCCAGACAACCGCCGACTCCGTTGGTGTTCTGGCGGAAAACGCCATTGAACTGCGGGAATTCGTGGCCGGCTTTAAACTGCCGTCGAGCTTCACCATCGACAAGGATGCTGACGATAGCGGCTACGACAGCGATATCGATGTTGACTACATGGCTGCTTCCCCCGCCGCTGTGGGAAGCTTTGCCCAGCCCCAGACTGACAGCTATGACGCCGCCAACAGCGATGAGGCGGACGACTTTGAGCTGGCTGCAGCAGCGCCAGAGTCAGATTTTGCCGAAGACTTCGACCTCGACCAGGGCAGCAACCTCGCCTATGAGGAAACCGTTGATGAAGAGGTTGAGGAAATCGAGATTGCCGCTGCGGCAACCGGAACCACCAGCACCGTCAGCGAACTTGAAGCGGAACTGGCCGGTGTGGATCTCGATGAATTCAGCATCGATGAGTACGACAACGACAACAAAAAAGCCTGATTGCCTGAGTAAGAGACATGGTCAGCCAGTCCTGGACATTTAATTCTGTACCTGTACTGGCCGACCATCATTTTCGCCACTGGAAATCGGTTTTTGAGCACCTGACCGGCATCCAGCTTTCCCTGGAACGGGAAACCTTTGTTCGCGCTGTGTTACAGAAAAGAATCATTGAAAAAGGCGCCTCCTGTTTTGAAAACTATCTCCATCTGCTGCTCTCGTCCCCTGCCTTTAGCAGGCCGGAGTGGGAGATTCTCTTTGACCGTATTCTCATTGGCGAGACTCGATTTTTTCGCCATCGGCCAAGTTTTGATTTTGTCGCTAGCTATGTTCGCGACAGACTGCGCAACCAACCCGGCGGGCAGGCATTTGTGAAGGCCTGGAGCCTGGGGTGTTCAACGGGTGAAGAGGCGTACTCCCTCGCCATGGTGATCTACAAAGTCTGTAGAGGCGCGGTGGCGCCAGCGACATTTCGCGTGGTGGGCACGGATATCAACCGGACAAGCCTCGACAGGGCTCGCGACGGTGTTTACCGCAACATTGACGGCCGTGGCGTCGAGCCCGCCATGGCGCAGGCCTTCTTTGCGCCCCAGGGGGCTGGCCTGTGGAAGGTAAAGGACATTATTTGCGACAAAGTGAGTTTTTTTTACAACAATATGCTTGAACCCGCCACCTCTTCCCTGCTGCGGGATTTTGACCTTATCAGCTGCCAGAATGTGCTTATTTACCTGCAGCGCTGGCGGCGGCGCGCGGTTGTCAGGCAGCTTATTCCCTCCCTGAAGGTGGGTGGCGTGTTGATTGTTGGCGCCGGAGATCTGTCCGGCTGGAAGCCGGAAGGTCTGGAGCGCGTCGCCATTGCCGATATCCAAGCCTACAGGCGGGTATTTTGACCATGGCGACGGAGGTTGTTAACCGCCGGCGCGCTATGGCCTGGCTCAGTCAAGAAGTGGATGTCAATCTTGGCCGTGCCCAGGATGCTTTACAGCAATTTGCCGCAAACTCGGCAGACACAGGGGTGCTGGTTGACGCTCTGGCGGCCATCCACCAGATTCGAGGTTCCATGGCCATCGCCAACGCCCCTGCCCTGGTGGTTGTGATCCATGAAGCCGAACTCCTGCTCAGGGCGCTGCAGTCGGGAAAAGTTGGCAGTAGCCAGGAAGCCTGTGAAACCCTTGCCCAGGGATTGAGCAGGGTGTCCGCCTACTTTCACAGGCTTATTCTCAGTGGCGACGAAATGCCGTCGTCCCTCTACGCACTGCTCAACGATATGCGCGCTTTGCGGGGGGCGGAGTTTTACACCCTGGATCTGGATCTGGGTATAGCGCCGCCGGTGGTGGAAGATGTGGCCGCCAGGGAGATACCGAAAAACAACAAGGTGGTTCTGTCCCTCATCAAGGGGTTGCGCAAAACCTTTCAGGCTGCGCTGCTGGCAATGCTGAAAGAGGGCAACCAAGGCCAGCATGTCAAAAAAATGGAAAAAACCTGCGCCCGCCTGCGGGAGCTTTACCGGGGCGCGCCAAGGGAAAATCTGTGGTGGGTCGCAGGGGCGTTTATCGAGGGTATTTATTGCCACAGCATCCCCTTGACGCCGGCAACCCGTCGGCTTTTTAAGGACATGGACAGCGCCCTCAAGCTGCTGCAGGGGGAGGCGTCGCCAACCCGGCTGCAACCCCTGGAACAGCAGCTCATGGCCAATCTCCTCTATTATGTGGCCACCTCCGGTGGCACCACCGAGCGCATTCAATCCGTTGCCGCTGCCTTTGGCTTTGTCGATGGCATCAGCAGTTTTCTCAACAGTGCCGAGTTTGGCGCCAGGGTTTATGAGGTGCCGGTGCTCCAGTCGGTCTCTGTGGCACTGCTTGAGGAAATTGATCAGATCAAGGCTCGCATTGTTGAGTACCAGGGCAATCCGGAAAACCCGGAGCCCCTGTCTGTGGCGCTGCTCACGGCACAGCGCATCGCCTCCAGTCTGCAGATGGTTGCCAGAGAGGATTTGCAGCCCAGGGCGTCGGGGTTGGTGGCAGCTCTGACTGCGGCCAGTCGCCAGGGGGCGCTTGACAGTGGTCAGCTGGCGCAGCTCGCGGCAATGATTGTCGAGGTTGAATCTGCCCTCAGTGCCTGGGCGGCGGAGTTTATTGCCGATCGCGCCGACCCCGCCCTGCCGAAGGAGCAGCGAATCGAAGTCAACAGAGCCTGGGGAGCGGTGATCGCTGAAATTCGCCGCAGCGTTGCCCAGATCAGAGATGTGCTGGTGGATTTTTTCGACGTGGGCGACAACCGCGATGGGGTCGCTGAATTGCCTGCGGATCTTCACCAGCTCTACGGCGCTCTCTCCCTGCTGGGTCTTAAGGACGTGGCGGAAAAGCTGCTGTATTGCCGTGACCTGATCCGCGATCAGGTGCTCTGTGCAACTCCGCGCGAAGAAGAGAAAACCTTTACGGCGCTGGCGGACGCACTGACCGCAGTGGAGCAATACCTGGATGATTTTGCGTTTGATTTCGGCAGCCAGCAGGGTGCGAAATTGCCGCTGGCGGATAGCGCCACTAATCCTTTGGGCTGCGCCGATCCCCTGGATCAACAGCCATTGCCTGAACAACAGGAACCCTTAACAGAGGTTGAAATCATGTCACCAACCAAGGATAAGAAACCGGTGAACAACAACAGCGGGTCGGTGAACAACAGGGCAAAACCCAGCCCCGCGGCGGAGATTGACCCGGAGATACGGGAAATTTTTGTTGAAGAAGGTCGCGAGGTGCTCGCTACCCTGGACAGTGTTTATCCACAGTGGCAGGAGAATCCCGCCAATAAAGAGGCTCTGGTGGAAACGCGACGGGCTTTCCATACCCTCAAGGGCAGTGGCCGCATGGTGGGTGCCGAGGCTATCGGCGAACTCGCCTGGAGCGTGGAGAACATGCTCAATCGCGTCATGGATGGCCGCATTGAGGCCGACGCCAATGTTGTCGCTGTCATCGCCTCCGCTATGGAGCTGGTGCCCGCCATGATTTCTGCGTTTGAATCCGGTACAGACGCATTTGATGTCGAGCGCGAAGCTGTACTGCGGGATCTGGCCGACAGGCTCGCCAATGGTGAAGCTGTGATCCAGTCGCCACAGCCGGCCGCGACCCCGGAACAGACCGCAAGCCCACAGCAACCAGGCATTATCACTGCTGGCAGCAGCGCGGAAGAAACGGATACCGCGCTGGTGGATATCTTCATTGTCGAAGCCAGAAGCCACCTCCAGACTCTGGCGGATTTCGTCAGCGGCCAAAAAAGCAAAGCGCCTTTTTACGACGTGCCTTCCAACCAGCTCCAGGCAGCTCTTCACACTCTCAAGGGCAGTGCCCACATGGCCAGCATCATGGCCATTGCCGCGCTGGTCACCCCCCTGGAGCGCTTTATCAAGGAGCTGGTCAATTTTCAGGTTGTCATGGACGAGGACAGCATAGAACTTCTCGATGATTGCGCTGATTACAGCGTCGCGGTCATCGCTGCCCTGGACGCCGGCAGGGAGCCTGATACCCAGGATCTCAAGCAAATTCAGGCGCGCATTGCCGAGCTGCGCGAGCGCATGGTCGGCGCCATTCTCGTTCACGAAGAGCTGGCTGCGGTGGATCCCGCCTTTCTCAACCTGCTTATGGCCGATGGCATGGCAATGGTGCTCGATGCGGAAGACACCGTTGCCGCCTGGCAGGCCGCCGGCCATCTCGCCCTCGACCAGGTCGCGACGATGGCGGCAGAGCTGCGCGAGCTTGAGGGCGGCGCCGCCAAGGCCGGGTTTGCGGCCATGGCCGGCTTCAGTGCACATCTGGCTCAGGTTTACGAAGGCTTTAACGGCGCGGGCAATCTTTCCGCCTCGGGTTATGAGGTTCTCCAGCAAGCCCATGCCTGCCTGCTGAATATGGCGGATGCGGTGGCTGCTCACCAGGATATCGAGCCCGCCACTGAGCAGTTGCTGGCGCAGTTGAGCGCCTTGCGCCTTGACGACGAAACGGCTCCACCTGTTGCCGATGCCACGGAAGCGCCGCCGGCAAGTGGCGGCGAACTAGCTGCTGGCGCCGTCGCGCCAATCCTGCCGGAAGATATGGATGCCGAGGTTGTCGAGCTGTTCCTGGACGAAGCCGACGAACTTCTCGAAAGTCTCGAACAGGGCTTGCACCAGTGGACAGAGAATCCCGCTCAACTGGGCATTGCCGATGGCATCAAGCGGGATCTCCACACCTTCAAGGGCGGTGCGCGCATGGCGGGCTTGGTGACCCTGGGCGACCTCAGCCACGACTTCGAATCGGTGGTCATCGACCAGGAACCCAGGGTCAACAAGGGCGACGACAGCGCTATCGCCGACATTATGGGGCATTACGACCGGCTTGCCGCCAGTCTGGATGCGTGCAAGACCGCGTACCGCAATCTGGGGCGGCGCGCCGACACGGCGGCGTCCAGAGATGACGGCGCTGACAGTGCGGTGGCAACCCGCCAGCCCGCCGTCCAGTCGGCGCCGGCAGAGGCCTGGAAAACGGCGGAAATCCTGCCGTTTACCGGCGCTTACAAAGGGCTGTACCCCCTCGCTGAAGGCGCCGCCATCGATTTTCAGCAGTCTGCCGAAGAGCAGGTCAGAATTGCCGCAGCGGTGCTGGATTCTTTGGTCAATCTCGCCGGGGAATCGAGTATCTCCCGATCCCAGGTCGAGCAAAATATCAACGAATTTATTTTCTCCCTCGACGAAATGGAAGCCACCATTCGCCGCATGCAGGATCAGGTGCGGCGCATGGCCATTGAAACCGATGCCCAGGTGATGTTCCGCCGCGAGCAGATTGAAGCCTCGGAATCCATTGAGGGCTTTGATCCCCTGGAAATGGACCGCTATTCCCAGTTGCAGCAGCTGTCCCGCAGTTTGCTGGAATCGGCGTCGGATCTCCAGGATCTTCGCGATACCCTGGTGGATAAATCCCGGGATGCAGAATCCCTGTTGCTGCAGCAGTCGCGCATCAACACCGATCTTCAGGAAGGCCTGATGCGCACGCGCATGGTGCCCTTTACGCGGGTGGTACCCCGGTTGCGCCGCCTGGTGCGCCAGGTGAGCTCAACCCTGGGCAAGCAGGTAAATCTTCAGCTCGGCAATGTCGAGGGCGAGCTGGATCGCTCTGTGCTTGAGCGCGTCATGTCGCCGCTGGAGCACATGATTCGCAACGCCATCGACCACGGTATTGAAGTTGCCGAAAAGCGCAGTGAGTTGGGCAAGGCTGCTGAAGGCACTATTGCCATCAGTTTTTCCCGCGAGGGCGGCGATGTTCTGATCCGCATGGCCGACGATGGTCGCGGTCTGGATATAGACGCCATTCGCGACAAGGCCTTCTCTCTTGGGCTGCTCAACGAACACATAGCCTACAGCGACAACGATATTGCCCAGTTTATCTTTCACCCCGGGTTTTCCACATCCGCCACCATCACCCAGACATCCGGTCGCGGTGTGGGTATGGACGTGGTCAACAGCGAAGTGCGCCAGCTCGGCGGCTCTGTGACCATGACCACGCAAAAGGGCGCTGGAACCGAATTCCAGGTGCGCCTGCCCTTTACGGTGTCGGTAAACCGGGCGCTGATGATCGAGCTGGGGGAGGATTCCTACGCCCTCGCCCTCAACTCCATCGCCGGTGTTACCCGCATGAGCGCCGACCGGTTGATGCACTATTATCAAAATCCTGCCGATAAATTTGAATACGGCGGCCAGTTGTACGACGTTCGCTACATGGGCGCCCTGTTGTCCCCGGATCTGCGCCCCACACTGGATACGGCCATTGGCCAGCTCCCCATCGTTTTGATTCGCGTCGACGACAACAACTACGCCGTGCAGGTCGACGCCCTGATCGGCAGCCGCGAGATCGTGGTAAAAACCCTAGGCGCCCACTTCAGCCGCGTTCCCGGGTTGTCCGGTGCCACCGTGCTCGGTGATGGCCGTGTGGTGGTGATTCTCGATCTTCAGGGACTGCTGCGCGATCAGGCTGGCGCCAGGGTGCTGACGCCCATGGTGATCAAGGCGGAGACCAGGCCGGAAGCGGTGGACAGCAATGTTCAAACCATTATGGTGGTGGATGACTCGGTGACGGTGCGCAAGGTCACCAGCCGCTTCCTGGAGCGGGAGGGGTTCCGGGTGATTACCGCCAAAGATGGCGTCGATGCCATGCGCGCCCTTCAGGACATCACCCCGGATATGATGCTGCTCGATATTGAAATGCCGAGAATGGATGGTTTTGAAGTGGCGAGGCTGGTGCGCTCCACCCAGCGCCTCAAGGATCTGCCCATTATCATGATTACTTCCCGCACCGGCGACAAACACCGGGAGCGCGCACTGGCCATGGGGGTTAACCGCTATCTGGGCAAGCCCTATCAGGAAGATGTGTTGATTCGTGAAGTTTACGGACTGCTGACATCGGCGGAAACCGGCTAATCGTCGTGAGAATGCGCTGGTCATAACAGAGATCGGCGCTTGACGGCGAATTTGTGTCTGGCAGGAACCAGTAAGGAGATACACAGGCAGTGAAAGTCTGGGTGCTTGCCGCGTCCACCGGTGGCATAGACGCGGTTACCCGCTTCCTTAAACTGGTGCCGTGCCGCGAAAATGTCGCCCTGGTTTATGTTCAGCACATTGTTGAACAGCAGCATCCGCAACTGCTCAAAATTGTTGCCCGCAACAGCAACTGGCGGACAAGAAGCGTCGACTACGGCTCTTCCCTCAAAGGTGGCTGGGTCACCATTCCCTCACCGGAGGAGCGCTTTGATATCGACGGCGAGGGCTTGATGGGTGTGGTTGACAGCGGCGGCTGGCAGGCGCCCTATCGCCCCAACATTGATGATGTCGCCCGTCAGGTGGCGACTTTTTACCGCCATTGCAGCGGGTTGATTGTCTTTACCGGTATGGGCGGCGATGGTTGCAAAGGCGCTGCCTGTGTGCGCGACAGCGGCGGCCAGGTTTGGGTGCAGACGCCCTCCTCCTGTGCCGCCATTGCCATGCCCGAAGCGGTTCTCGGCGCCGGAGGCGTGATGTTTGTTGGCACAGTGGAAGAGCTTGCCGAAAAATTTAATCAGGAAATAGGTGTGGCTGACTGATACAGGAGCCCGTGGAGAAAACGATGAACCAGACAGCGCTAAAAACAGAATCACTTCCCGACAGAATCCCCTGCCTGCTGGCACCCCTCAGCGATCGCAAACTGCTGCTGCCCATCACTGCGGTGGCCGAGGTGATCAACACGATCACCATGCCGGAGGCGGGACAAGACGGCACCGCGCTCTATGGCTGGATGACCTGGCGGGATCAGCGCATTCCCCTGATTTCCTTTGAAGCCGCCCTGGGGGGCGCCAAGCCTCAGTTGAAGCTCGAAAACCGCATGGCCATTATCAATGCCATTGGCGATGCTTCGGGGCTGGGCTTTTACGCCATTTTGCTCCAGGGCTTGCCCACCCCGATTCAGGTCAATGGCGACTCCCTCAGAGAAAGCGACGAGGCGAAACAAAAACTGGTCTTGATGACTGTGCAGCTGGGGGAGGAAAAGGCCACGGTGGCGGATTTTTCCGCCGTTGAAGCCGTGGTGGCGGCATTCAGCAAAAAATAACAGCCTGTGGCGGCGCTAGCCCGGAAGTTGCACAGTTGCCTGTTATACCCGCGCAAAACTCAGATTTCAGCCTGTACTGGTGCAATTTCCGGGCTAGGGTTACCGCTGATTGCGGCGCTGGGTTCGGTTCAAGGTTTTCAGCAGATATAGCGGCTCGGCGGTATATTTTGTCTTGGCGACACTTTGCCCTGCCGGTTTTTCGCTGCATTGGGTAATTTGCCGATTACGTCCGGCACAACTGCAGGGGCGTTGGAAACCCCGGAGGCAGACCGCTGTTCCCCCGTGAAGTCGAAGAAAAACGGCCTGCCGAAGCGGACTTACTTGGGGCGGACTTACTTGCAGCTCAGGGAGGCGTAGTAGGCGGCGATATTGGCGATATCCTCATCGCTCAAGGGTGCGGCCATGGGAGACATGGTGGGTTCAGTGCGGGTGCCCTCGCGGAAGGCTTTGAGCTGTTTGGCGAGGTATTCTTCCTTCTGCCCGGCCAGGTTTGGCCACATGCCGACGGCGCTGATACCTGCGGGGCCGTGGCAAGCGGTGCAGGAGGCGGATTTGGCTTTGCCCGCTTCAATGTCGGCGGCGAAGGCGCTTGAAGCTGCAATGGCAGCTGCTGCAACAACAGCGGATAAGAGATAGTTCTTCATGGCAAGTACTCTCGGTAGTGATGGGTAGTCTTTAAAAGTGTTTTGTAGGATAACAGAAGTTTTTTCATGCTCCCAGCCTCTCCGGTTTCTCTCCTGCTACCGCTTATCGGGTACCTCCCCCAAAGACTGACAACGTGCGCGCCGGGTTTCCTTTCCCGGCTTCTGCGCCAACTACAGGGATTTGCAGAAAATTTTTGAATTTCTGGTGTAGTTGTAGAGGGCTTTTTTCTCCTTGGGGAGATTCTCCAGCTGGCCGGGGCTAAAGCCCTGCTCGAGAAACCAGTGAGCCGTCTGGGTGGTGAGCACAAACAGATTGGCAAGGCCGAGCGCCCGCGCCTGTTTTTCAATATGGGCGAGAAGCTTGGCGGCAAAACCCCGGTTTTTGTAGTCTTCGTGGGTGGCGACACAGGCCAGCTCGGCGGAATTCTGCTCCGGAAAAGGGTACAGCGCCGCGCAGGCGACAATGACGTTTTCCGCATCCACCACCAGATAGAAACGGGAAATCTCCCGCTCGAGAAGCTCCCGCGAGCGCTTCACCAGAACCCCGGCCTCTTCCAGAGGGGCGATAATGTCCAGGAGGCCGGGCACATCGTCGATGGCGGCCTGACGAATGGTTTCCTGGCCGTGGTGCAATACCAGGGTGCCCTCTCCAGCACGGGTAAAGAGTTCGCCGAGGAGTGCGCCGTCTTTTTTGTAGCTGATAATGTGGGCTCTGGGCACGCCGCGACGGCAGGCGTAAAGCGCCGCCGCCAGTGTGGTTCTGGTGGCTTGAGCCATGTCCTGGCGTTCCAGCAGCGGCGCCACTTCATCCACCGGCAGCAGGCGAATCAGGTCGTCGCTGCTGCTATGGACGCCTTCTTCGGCGCTGAAGAGGATGAGTTTTTCTGCCTGCAGGGCGATGGCGGTTTCGATGGCCACATTTTCATAGGTGAGGTTAAAGGCCTCCCCTGTGGCGGAATAGCCCAGCGGCGACAGCAGCACAATGGCGTTGGCGTCCAGTTGCCGGGAAATGCCCTGGGCGTCAATTTTGCGCACTTCGCCGGTGAGATGAAAGTCAATGCCGTCGCGAACGCCAACGGGTTTGGCACTGATAAAGTTGCCGCTGACCACCCGCAGGCGCGAGCCGTGCATGGGGGAATTGGCCAGCCCCAGACTGAGCATGGCCTCGATGGCAATACGGGTACTGCCAACGGCCTCTTTGACACCGGCCATGGCGGTTTCGTCGGTGATGCGCTGCTGGTTGTAAAAATGAGGTTCAAGCCCCATCTGCTGAAGGCGCTGCTCAATCTGCGGGCGGGCGCCGTGGACGAGGACGATGCGAATGCCCAGGGAGTTGAGCAGGGCGATATCGTGAATGATATGGGAAAAATTGCCGTCCACCACGCCGTCGCCGCCAACGGCGACAACAAAGGTTTTGCCCCTGTGCATATTGATGTAGGGGGAGGTGTCCCGGAAAAATTTAACGTAGTCCGTCACTGGCAATCCCGCATGGCTGGCGATGAATGGGCTGATTATAAATACCTCAGCTCGCTTCTGACAGGGTTTCCTGCAAACAGCTGTCAATAATCAGTTTTCGTATCAGCTCCACTGCGGGGTTGATTTGCGCCAGGCCGAGATATTCATTGGGCTGGTGCGCCTGATCGATATTGCCGGGTCCCATCACCACCACATCCATGCCCAGTTGTTGCAGGAAGGGGGCTTCAGTGGCAAAAGCCACCGCCTCCGGAGGTTGGCCGGTCAAGCGCTTGCACAGTGCGGCCAGGGCGCTGTTGTCGCCGCTGGCAAATGAAGGGACACTGAAGTTTTTCAGGGTGATGGGGGTGCCCTCCGCCTCGCCGAGGGGAAGCAGTCTGGCGTTGAGCATGTGCTGGAGTTCAACCACATCCATGCCGGGCAGGGGGCGAATTTCAAAGTCCAGCTCGCAATGGCCGCAGATGCGGTTGTGGTTGTCGCCACCGTGAACACAGCCGAGATTAAGGGTGGGGTAATCCACCGCAAACAGCGGCGAGCGGTACTGGGCGCGCAATTCCGCCTGTATTTGGCAGAGCTCGGTCAACACCTTTTGCAGAGTTTGCAGGGCATTGCGGCCGAGGTGGGGGTTACTGGAATGGCCGGACTGACCCTGGATGCTGAGGGATTCGACCATGATGCCCTTGTGCATGACAATGGGTTTCATACTGGTGGGTTCACCGATCAGGGCGCGGCGGGCTACAGGTTTTCCCGCCTCCACCAGCGCCATGGCGCCGGACATGGATGACTCTTCGTCAGCGGTGGCGAGAATAATCAGGGGCTGTTTGAAATGCTGGTCGGCCAGGGGCTTGAAAGCCTCGATGGCGAGGGCAAAAAAACTTTTCATATCGGCGGCGCCAAGGCCGTAGAAGCGGCCATCACGCTCTGTCAGCTTGAAGGGATTTTGTTGCCACAGGGCTTCATCGCAGGGCACGGTGTCTGAGTGCCCCGCCAGTACCAGGCCGCCGGAACCGCTGCCATAGGTGGCGATAAGGTTGGCCTTGTGGGGGTGGTCAAGGCGCATGATTTCAGTGGCAAAACCGAGATCGTCGAGCCATTGGGCGAGCATTTCGATCACCTCCAGGTTGCCGTGGTCGTGGCCTGGGGAGGTGCTGCTGATCGAGTTGGTGGCGATCAGGTTTTGGATCATCTGTTCGAGTTTCATGGCCGAGCCTTGCAGGAGCAAACCTGGTTGGTAGTGTTGGCGCTGCCATTCCTGGGGAGAGAACCTGTTCCCAGTCTTTTGGCCGCGCCGTTAAAAATACCATTTTTACCGGATTGCCGCCGCAAAAGATTTGCCGAATGACAGGCTCTGGCGCTGAGGGAATGGGCTTTGCCTTTGTCGGCCATTCCCCTACAATCGAAACGCAATCTAAAGGATAAATCTATGCAGTTTCCCAAAGGGGTGGAGCGCACTCTCGATGTTCCCGTGCTGCTCGTGGAATTGGTCAACGACGGCCTGCTCAGTCGCGCCGAAGCCAACAGAATCAGCAGCCAGGAGCGCAGCCGCGAGCAGCTTCAATGGCATCCCCTGAGCTATATCGCCAGCCTCCAGCCGGAAAACAACAAAATGGCGGGCAGAACCCTGGATGTGGAGAGCTTGTCCTCCTGGTTTGCCGAGAAATGCGGGCTGCCCCTCTGGCATATCGATCCCCTCAAGGCCAACGTTCCCGCACTGACCGCGGTAATGTCGTTTGAGTTTGCCAAGCGCCACAATATTCTCTGTGTCGAAGTCACAGAGAGCGAGGTGGTCATCGCCACCGGCCAACCCTTTATGCTGGGCTGGCTCGACACCGTAGCCCAGGTGAGCCGCAAGCCGGTGCGGCGAGTGGTTGTCAATGTGGACGATTTGCGCAAATACACCACAGAATTCTACGCCCTGGCGCGCTCCGTACAGGGGGCGGGCAAACAACAGAGCAGTGAAGTGCGCCCGGCGGTCACCAATATGGAACAGTTGCTGCACCTGGGCAGCTTAAAAGATCCGGATGCCCAGGATCAGCATATTGTTCGCATTGTCGACTGGCTGTTTCAGTACGCCTTTGAGCAGCGCGCCAGCGATATTCATATCGAACCCCGGCGCGACAAGGGCAAGGTGCGTTTTCGCATTGACGGCGTTCTTCACCAGGTTTACGAGCTGCCCAGCCAGGTGATGCAGGCCATGGTCAGCCGCCTTAAAATTCTCGCCCGCATGAACGTGGCGGAACGCCGCAAGCCCCAGGATGGCCGCGTCAAAACCCAGTCGCCCCAGGGCGGTGAAGTTGAGTTGCGTCTCTCTACCCTGCCCACCGCCTTTGGCGAAAAACTGGTGATGCGGATCTTTGATCCCGAGGTGCTGTTGCGCAGTTTTACCGATCTGGGGCTCACCGGCCAGGATCACCAGCGCTGGCAGGAGATGGTATCCAGACCCCACGGCATCGTTCTGGTTACCGGGCCGACAGGGTCGGGCAAAACCACCACCCTCTATTCCACTCTCAAGCAGCTGGCCACCGAAGAGGTCAATGTCAGCACCGTGGAAGATCCTATCGAAATGGTGGTGGATGCCTTTAACCAAACCCAGGTACAGCACAATATTGAGCTGGATTTTGCCTCTGGCATTCGCACCCTGATGCGCCAGGATCCCGACATTATCATGGTGGGGGAAATTCGCGATGGCGAAACCGCCGATATGGCGATTCAGGCGGCGCTCACCGGCCATTTGGTGCTGTCCACACTCCATACCAATGACGCTCCCGGCGCCATAACCCGGCTTCAGGATCTGGGTATTCCCGCCCATCTGCTGCGGGTGACGCTCAACGGGGTTATGGCACAGCGCCTGGTGCGCCTGTTGTGCCCCCACTGCAAGGAGCGGACGGCCGTGGATGACAATGTCTGGCAGCAATTGGTAAGCCCCTGGCGAATTGACTGTCCCCCCCAGGTGTTTCAGCCGGTGGGTTGCCTTGAGTGTCGCAACACCGGCTTTCTGGGTCGTCAGGGTATCTACGAAATTATGCCGGCAAGCAAAGCCCTCAAAAGCGCGATTTCTGAACACACCGATATTGCCGTTCTGCGCGCCCAGGCCTTGAAGGAGGGCATGCGAACCCTGCGCCTGAGCGGCGCCAAAAAAATAGCCGCGGGACTGACCTCGGTGGAAGAAGTATTGCGGGTGACGGCGGATCATGATGGTTGATATTAAAAAGCGAATTGCCCAACTGCACGCGGAGCAGATGCCCGAAGCCGTACTGGCTCTTGGCAGGGCGCGGCTGGAAAATTTCTGTGATCGCCATGGGGTCAGCCCCGACCACTGGCTGCTTAAACAGCTTGAGGATGCAGATTTCGCCGCACAATTACTTCGAGTGTGGAGCTGCAGCAAGTTCGTCTACGAAACCTGTTTGACCTGGCCGGATGTGCTCGAAAATCTCTGCGCCAGCGGCGACCTCGGCAGCGCCTACACAGAGCAGTGCTATCGCCAAAAGCTCGCCGCCCTTGTCGGCGGCGCCGACGATGAAAAGGCACTGCACCGCGTCTTGCGCCAGTTTCGCCGCCGCGAAATGGTGCGCATCGTCTGGCGGGATTTTGCCCGGCGGGGAGCCATGCTTGAAACCACTGGCGATGTCACCCGGCTTGCCGAGGCCTGCATTGGCGAGGCCATCAGGTTTCTCCACCCCCTCATCGAAACCCAGCTGGGCACGCCGGTGGGCAAATACAGCGGCGAACCTCAGCAGCTGGTGGTGCTCGGCATGGGCAAAATGGGTGCCTGGGAGCTGAATGTGTCCTCGGATATCGATCTGATTTTTGCCTTTCCCGAAGACGGCGAAACCCGCAATGGCAGAAAACAGGTCAGCAACCAGGAATTCTTTATTCGCCTTGCCCAAAAACTGATTCAGGCTCTGGACAGCAACACGGCGGATGGTTTTGTGTTTCGCGTCGATATGCGCCTGCGCCCCTATGGCGACAGCGGCTCGCTGGTGCTCAATTTTGATGCCATGGAGGAGTACTACCAAACCCAGGGGCGGGACTGGGAGCGCTACGCTATGATCAAGGCGCGGGCAGTGGCCGGGCGCGGGCAAGACAGCGCGGCGCTGATGACCATTTTGCGCCCCTTCACCTACCGCAAATACATTGATTTTACGGCGATTCAGTCCCTGCGCGATATGAAGGCGTTGATCAACCGGGAAGTGGCGCGCCTCGGCGTTGTCGATGATGTTAAAAAAAGCGCCGGTGGCATTCGCGAAGTCGAATTTATCGCCCAGGCGTTTCAGTTGATTCGTGGCGGCAAGGATCTGCGTTTTCAAAATCCCAGTCTTCGAATCATTCTGGAGCTGCTTGGCGGTGAACAGCTGCTGCCGCCGGGGGATAGCGAAAAACTGTGGTCGGCCTATGAATTTTTGCGCAATACCGAGCACGCCATTCAGGGGATGGCAGACAAGCAGACCCAGTTGCTGCCCGTGGATGATCAGGGGCGAGCGATTGTCGCTGCGGTTATGGGTTTCCCCTGCTGGGCGGAGTTTTATCGGCAACTGGAAAGCCATCGCAAGCTGGTAAAAACCATTTTTGCCGGCATTGCCGCCGAATCTCCCCAGGAGCACCAGCTGGCGGCTCCCCTTCAGGCGGCGAAAGCCCTGTGGCTGGGAGCGGAAGACGCCAGAGTTTTTGCCGAGGATTTGGCTGCAATGGGCTTTGCCGAGGCCGATCTCGCCGCCGCCCTGCTTCTGGCTTTGCGGGAAAGCCGCACAGTAAAAGCCCTGACCGCCAGTGTGCGCGAACGCCTGGATCGCTTCGTGCCCCTGCTGCTCAGCCACTGTGCGGCACAGCCCAATGGCCACCTGGCGCTGGAGCGCATCATTCCCCTGGTGGAAGCCATACTGCGCCGCAGTGCCTACCTGGTGCTGATGACAGAAAACCCCGACGCCCTGCGCCAGCTGGTGTATTTGTGCTCCGCGAGCAGCTGGATAGGGGAACAGATTGGCCGCTATCCGGCACTGCTCGATGAGCTCCTCGACGTGCGGACATTGTTTACGCCCGCGAACAAGCAGAGCATCTCCCAGGAATTGCGCCAGCTGATGCTGCGCATTCCCGCGGACGACCTCGAAGCCCAGATGGAAGCCCTGCGCTATTTTCGCCGCGCCCAGGGGCTGCGCATTGCCGCCTGCGAAGTGGAGGGCGCATTGCCGTTGATGAAAGTCAGCGACAACCTCACCTGGCTGGCGGAAGTGATTCTTGACCAGGTATTGGCCATGGCCTGGGAGTGGATGATCGCCCGCCACGGCCGCCCCGGCAAAATAGACGCCGCCGACCCCGATCCCGGCCTGCTGGTGATTGGCTACGGCAAGCTGGGGGGGATCGAGCTGGGGCATGGTTCTGACCTGGATCTGGTATTTCTCCACAACGCCAGCCCGAACCTCTACAGCGACGGCGAGCGCAAAATCGACAACAACAGCTATTTTATGCGCCTCTGCCAGCGCCTGATTCATGTTCTCAGCACCCAGACCGTGGGTGGCCACCTCTACGAAGTGGATACGCGTCTGCGCCCCAACGGCAACTCCGGCTTGCTGGTCACCAGCCTCGACGCTTTTGCCAGATACCAGCTGGAAAACGCCTGGACCTGGGAGCATCAGGCGTTGGTGCGGGCGCGGCCAGTGGCCGGAGACAGTCAGCTGGCGTCGCAATTTGGCCAGATTCGCGACCGAGTGTTATGCCAGCGCCGGGAGCAACAAAAACTCTGTGCCGATGTCCTGGCGATGCGCGACAAAATGCGTGCCCATCTGGGTTCAAAAGCCAGCGGCGCTGGCAGCGCGGAACATTTCAATATCAAGCAGGATGCGGGCGGTATCGTCGATATTGAATTTATCGTTCAGTACTCTGCCCTGCGCTACGCCAGCGAATTTCCCGCGCTGATCGAGTACACCGACAACATGCGCATTCTCGACGCCATGGGCAGCTGTGCACTGATGACTGCGGCGGAGGTGGTGCAGCTTCAGGAGTGCTACATTTTTCTGCGCAGTCTGGGGCATCGCCTCAATCTGCAGGGCAAGCCCAGCACCATCGACGCCGAAAACGGAGATTGGCAGCGCGCCAGCGACTGCCGGCGACAGGTGGTGGCAATATGGGAGCAGTTATTTGGCGGTCAATAGGGGCAGCTGACGGACGCTGTTTCTGAAAGCAAAGGTATTCATTGTTTTTCATGGAGCACTGATGACCACAGCAGATAGGCCATGGAACAATTCTTGATAGGTTGGGGGTCGATGCTGCTAAGGAAGCTCTGATTAATGTCATTCCTGCGCAGGCAGGAATCTATAAGCGATTGATTTTTCTGGGCTACCGCCTACCCGGGAGTGACGAAAACAGAATTAATCAGGGTTTCCCCAAGTCCGATGATTGCGCGCCGGTATTCCCAGCGCGGGTTTTTTACAGGCTGGTCAGCCAGCCGTGGTGATCCTCTGCGAGTCCCCACTGAATATCGTTGAGCGCCTTGCGCAGTTTCGCTGTGGTGGCGCCGGGTTTGCCGTTGCCGACGCTGTACTCCTTGCCGTCGTGCACCAGGGTGCCCACGGGGGTCAGGACGGCGGCGGTGCCTGACAGCGCCGCTTCGCAGCCGGGTTTTGCCGCCCGTTCGAGAAGCTCGGCAATGGTCAGTTGGCGTTCCTGAACATCCATGCCCATATCCCGCGCCAGGGTGAGAATGGAATCCCGGGTAACGCCGTGGAGGAAGGTGCTGTCCAGCGCCTTGGTGACAATGGTGTCGCCGTCAATAAGGAGAAAATTGGCGGCGCCGGTTTCCTGGACATCGCCATTGGGGCAGAACAGCACCTGGTCAACCTTGAGTTCGCGCTTGGCCTTGAGGGTGGGACCCAGGGCGCTGGCGTAATTGCCGCCGCTTTTGGTCATGCCCATATGAGGGGCGCAACGCATGGCGCTTTCTTCCAGCAGAACCCGCAGGGTGGAATCAGGAGCGCCACTAAAATAGCTGCCCACGGGAGAGAGCAACACATACTGACAGGATGTCAGCGAGGGCGCTGCGGCCTTGCCAATCACCGGCTCCGTGCCTATATGGGTGGGGCGAATATACATGGAACCCGGCGCTGTGGGGACGTGGTCGGCGCAGTGGCGGAGGATGTCGAGAATCATCCCTGTGGTCATGGCCTCGTCAAAAGCGGGCAGCTCGATCATGCGGCTGCTGTTGACGAAACGGGCAATGTTCTTGTCCATGCGAAAGATCTTGATGGAGTTGTCCGGGTGACGGAAGGCTTTCAGTCCTTCAAAACAGGTGCTCGAATAGTGAAAGACATGGGCGCCGGGATGGAGGGTCAGGCTGTCGCTGGGAACAATTTCAGCATTGCTCCAGCCGGAACCATCAAACCAGGCGATAGCCATTTCAGGCATGAACACGGAACCAAAAGCGGACATAGGGGACGAACCTCAACAAAGGGACGGGGCGCGGCTTGCCATAGTGGATTTTCGCCATCCAGTACCCTGAATTTGGCCGGTGATGACGCGCGCGCGAAAGCTGGGGATTGTAATCCCCACGTTCCTAAATTGGAATCCTGAAGCCTCGTGATTGCCGGGATCTGGGCTCAATTGTGGGTGTTTGGGAGCGATTGTTGTACTATTCAGCCTCTATTGGCCAGGGGCTGGTTTCGTTGACGGGAGCACTGAAAAACTTGAGGGTGCCCCGCCTTTCCCTGGAAACACATCTTTGCGTGGAGAAAAGCATCGCTGCCATCTGGGTGATAAGCGACGGCAAGCCGGGGCATATGAATCAGAGCCTGGGGCTGGCTCGCGCCCTGGAAAACCTTCGCGTTGCGACGAATCCAACACTCCAGGTCGAAGAGCCGCGAGTGGTTGCAGTCCTGTCACACCTTCACGTCCTGGCCATGGCCTTGCCAA
>Ga0265293_10003437_pt1 | contig 29416 bp, 28 predicted proteins | sample Munlanlewell138R_FD_192505 | JGI IMG/M metagenome (GOLD analysis project Ga0265293, IMG submission 192505) | Leachate microbial communities from a municipal landfill in Southern Ontario, Canada - Leachate well 138R | ecosystem: Engineered > Solid waste > Landfill > Unclassified | place: Canada... | reverse complement strand
CATCAACAAAACCGTGAGCTCCAAGACCAACACCGATATATTCCCCCAGTGTCCAATAGATCAAATTATGTTTTGAATAGTGACCATGTTTCGCATAATTGGATATTTCATAGTGTTCAAAACCTTGTTTTTTTAGTTCCTTAATCACCACATCATACATGGTTGCTTCCATATCTTGATCCATCTCATGAAAGAGACCTTTGAGATACTGATGATAAAAATAAGTCTTTTCCTCAAGGATGAGTGAATAACAAGAAACATGGGTAATATCAAGTTCATGGATATATGCTAAATCACGTTTTAACATCTTTAAGGTCTGTCCAGGAATGGCATAGATTAGATCAATAGAGATATAGGGAATGTCTAATGTTTTAAGATGATGAATCACATCAAAAACATGTTCTTTCGTATGCTTTCGATTGAGATATTCGAGCAGCTTTTGATCAAATGTTTGTACACCTAAACTGATACGATTGAGACCGTAGTCTTTGAAGAGTTTTCCCTTCTCTTTCGTATATGATTCAGGGTTCACTTCAATCGTATATTCCTGTGGATGAATATCTTTTAGTGCATCAAAGAGACGTGTGAGTTGCTCGACACTTAACATCGAAGGTGTTCCACCTCCGACATAAATGGTTTCAATTGACTTAAAGTGATTGTGGTACGTGTTGATCTCTTCAATCAAAGATGATAGGTAACGATCAATCATCTCTTGATTTTGGGGAATTCTTTTGACAAAATCGCAGTAATGACATATCGATTCACAAAACGGAATATGTACATATAGCCCCTTCACAAGATCAACTCCTCTTTAAGTTTATTATATCAAAATTGGTTTACATAATAAAGAAAAGTGACGAGTTTGTTACTCATCACTATTGGATAAAATCGCCATAAATGCTTCTTGAGGTACATCGACACGTCCAAGTGTCTTCATTTTCTTTTTACCCTCTTTTTGTTTGGATAGTAATTTCTTCTTTCTAGATATATCCCCACCGTAGCACTTAGCTAAGACATCCTTACGCATTGCACGAATGGTGGTGCGTGCGATAATCTTATTTCCGAGTGCTGCTTGAACAGGTATTTCAAACATCTGTCTGGGTATGAGCTCAACCATCTTTTCACAGATAGCCTTTCCACGATGATATGCAAACTCACGGTGCACAATAACCGATAAGGCATCGACCACTTCACCGTTTAATAGGATATCCATTTTAACGAGATGAGATGGTTTATATCCAGACAATTCATAATCAAAGGATGCATATCCTTTGGTTGATGATTTGAGTTTATCAAAGAAATCATAAACGATTTCAGATAGAGGTAGATCATAGGTGATGTGAACACGATTGGCATCGATATACTTCATATCACCAAAAATACCACGCTTTTTTTGTGAGATATCCATAATAGCACCGACATATTCTTTTGGTGACATAATGGATGCTTTAATATAGGGTTCTTCAATTCTTTCAATACGTTGTGAATCAGGTAGCTTTGAAGGATTATCGACTGAAACCATTGTTTGATCTGTCAAATAGACATGATAAATAACCGATGGTGCAGTCGCAATCAAATCGATATTGAACTCTCTACGTATTCTTTCCTGGATAATATCCATGTGCAGCAATCCCAGAAAGCCCGTTCTAAAACCAAAACCTAAAGCTTGTGATGTTTCAGGTTCATAGAGTAGCGATGCATCATTGAGTTTTAATTTCTCTAAAGCATCCTTTAAGTCTAAAAACTGATCGGCATCAATGGGATAAAGTCCACAAAAAACCACACTGTTCATCGTACGATATCCAGGTAGTGACTCTTTTGCTTTATGGTCTACATGGGTGATGGTATCACCTACACGTACAGTATTGATATCCTTGATGCTCGCAGTTAAATATCCAACATCACCAGGACCTAAAATATCTCTTTTAACAACCTTTGGGGTATGAACTCCGACTTCTAAAACCTCGTATCTAGCTTTGGAAGCCATAAATTCAATCATATCACCTTTTTGAATCGTTCCATTGATAACGCGAATATAGGGAATAACACCTTTATAAGCATCAAAGACCGAATCAAAAACGAGAGCTTGAAGAGGTTTAGTTGCATCACCGTTTGGAGGTGGTACGTCTCTAATCACTCTTTCTAATATTTCAGTGATTCCAATTCCTTCCTTAGCTGATGCCAAAACAGCATTTTGTGCAGGAATTCCAATGATATCTTCAATCTCTTTTTTAACATGTTCTGGTTCCGCACTTGGAAGATCAATTTTATTAATAACAGGAATAATTTCTAAATCATTATCTATCGCTAAATAGACATTTGCAAGTGTCTGTGCTTCGATGCCTTGTGCTGCATCAACGACTAAAATTGCTCCTTCACAGGCAGCGAGTGATCTCGATACTTCATAGGTGAAATCCACATGACCTGGAGTATCGATGAGATGCATGATGTACTCAACACCATCTTTGGCTTGATAAAGCATTTCAACCGCATTGAGCTTGATGGTTATTCCACGTTCTCTTTCGAGGTCCATGGAGTCCAAAAGTTGCTCTTTCATCTCACGATTGCTGACGGTATTTGTCTCTTGTAACAAGCGATCTGCGAGTGTCGACTTACCATGGTCAATGTGTGCAATGATTGAAAAGTTTCTGATTCGTTTTTGTCTTTGGTTGAGCAATTCTTTATTCATGATACACTTACCTTTCCGCTTTATTATTGTATCATAAAATGACCCTAAAGAAAGCATAATAATTGCTAATTGTTAATATATTCCTCTTTCTTAAGTAGGTAAACGTTTTTATGCTGTTTTCATGCAATTTATCATTGCAAATTGCTTGACATATGGGGTATAATATAGTCGTAATGAAACAATTCTAGGAGGAATTTAATAAAATGAAGAAATTGATTGCATTCTTTTTTGTTGCCTTGCTTGCATTGAGCTTAGTTGCCTGCAAGGAAAAAGAATATGCTACTGACGGTGTATTCTTAGGTTATGAAGTTAGCGTATCAAGCAACGCTCAACAAGTCGTTTTTGTAGAAGTTACCATTGAAAAGGGTAAAGTAACAGCGTTCAACATTGACACACGTCAAGGAACAAGAACAAATGCTGGAACAACTGAAGCTCCAAACTATACATGGGCATGGAAAGAAAAGACCAAGAAAGAACTTGGTAATGACTATGGTATGAAGGATTCATCAGAAATCGAAAAAGAATGGTTTGAACAAGCAGCTGCTATCGAAGCATACTGGTTAGAAAATGGTGTTCAAGTTGATGGTGTTAACACAGTTACTGTTGATGACACAGGTCATATTGATAACGTAACTGGCGCATCTATTCGTGATTCCTACAGTGCTGCAGCAGTTAAAGCATTAGCAAATGCTAAAGCTGGAAAATTCCAAGCTATCTACTGTTCAGGTACTGATCTCTATATTGCAGAACTTACTTTAACAAACAAAGGTAAAATTGATACTTTAGTATTAGACACACACCAGACGACAAGAGATGCTGCTGCTGGAACTATCGCGTGGAATGCTAAAACCAAGCAAGAACTCGGTGATGATTATGGTATGAAGGGTGCTAACGGATACGTATTTGAAGACGGTGCATGGGTATCATCTGGTACAACAACACTCGAATGGTACGAACAAGTTGCTCTCATTACTGATTATGTTAAAGCAAACGGTTGGTCAGATGATTTACAACCTGTTCAACAACGTGGTGGATCATTAAATGGTACAGCTTTGCTTCCTGAATTAGCAGGAGCAACCATTCGCACAGGCGGATACTTCACAGTTCTCAAGGCATTATTTGAATATGCTGGAGATGCAGTAAACTAAACTTTTTCTTAGAGAAAGCACTCGAAAATCGAGTGCTTTTTTTATATAAAATAGGACCAGAGGTCCTATTCAACATCTTCATTCAATTCAGGTTCTAAGTTAACAACATGTATGTTGACCTCTAGAACTTTTTTTGTATCCGCACTTGAAACAACAACTTTCAAGTTTTTAAAGATAAATGATTCTCCAATCATGGGTATCTTTCCTAGTTCATCTTGAACCCATCCGTTAACCGTTATAGGTTCCATTTCATCTTCGATATCGAGTAATTCGAAGAGATGATCAATCTCTGCGGTACCTTTAACCTTGTACGTATATTCATCAATTTGAGTGATTTGCTCAACAATTTCATCATGTTCATCCCAAATTTCACCAACAATTTCTTCTAAGATATCTTCCATAGTGACAACACCTAACGTACCACCAAATTCATCTTTAACGATTGCCATATGTGATTTATGTTCCTGTAGAAGTTCAAGTAAATTCGAGACTTTCATATATTCGGTTACAAATACTGGTGGTTTGATGATATCTTCCAAGGGTTGATGATCAAGGACAACACGGTTATAAAAGTCTTTATGATTAATAATCCCGATAACATGATCAATGGATTCTTCATATACAGGTAATCTGGAGTATCCACTGTGTCTAAACGTCTGTGTCATCTTTTTGATGTCTTCATCTTTAGCGACTGCAACGACATTGACACGAGGTGTAAAAATTTCTTCAACTTTCAGATCATCAAAATCGATGACATTACGTATCAGATCACCTTCGTTTTCATTGATACCACCTTCTTGTTGAACCTCGGAAACATAGGTAAGCAATTCTTCTTCAGTGATTGTTGGACCTTCATCTTCCTTAATACCTTTATTGATTAGCTTTTGGATTCCACCAAAAATAAATGAAAGTGGAAATAAGATCCAGATAAAGAGTTGTAAAATAGGAGTGATTGTCATCGCAAACTTTTCGGGTAACTTCTTAGCAATACTCTTAGGTGCAATCTCTCCAAAAATGAGTACCAGGATAGTCATCACTGCGGTTGATAGGGTAACTCCATAATCACCCCAATATTTAACAAAAATAATCGTTGCCAACGATGCAGAGAGGATATTAACAATGTTGTTACCAACTAAAATCGTTGTTAAAATACGGTCAAAATCAACTGCTAATTTTAACGTGTGATTGGCTCTTTTATTACCGTTTTGTATCATGTGTTTTAACTTAATTTGATTGAGTGATGAAAATGCAATTTCGGTTGCTGAGAAAAATGCTGATAATAAGATGAGTACAGCGATGACCAAAATTTGTATAATAACGTCTTCAGACATGTTTTATTCTTCCTTTTCGTCGTCATCAAGATCTTTTTCAATCTTGGTCACACGAACTTTTGTAATGATTTTATTCTCAATACCAATGATTTCAAATAAATAATCATTATATGTAATTTCTACGGCTTCCCCTTCTTCAGGGAAACGACCTAATTGTCCTAAAATAAATCCCGATAGAGTGTCGTATTCATCAACAGGTAGATCTGCATCAAATCGATCTTCAACTTCATGAATATTGGTTAACCCTTTAATTTCATAAATGTTTTCATCGATTTCTTTTATAGCTTCTTCATCTTCATCGTATTCATCGGAAATATTACCAACAATCTCTTCAATTAAATCTTCTATGGTCACAATTCCTGCGGTTCCACCATATTCATCTAATACGATAGCAATATGATTTTTTTGTTTTTGCATCTCCCTAAAGAGTTCAGCGGTTTTCTTAGATTCTGGTACAAAGTAGGGATCTCTCATCAATGATTTGAGACTAAATTTTTCATCCGGTTTATCTAAATACTTCAACAAATCCTTGACGTGTATCGTTCCTACGATATGATCAATGTTGCTATCATATACTGGATATCTCGTATACTGTTCGGTTTGAACAAAATCAATGAGTTGTGAACGTGTTGATTTGAGGTTGAGAGCTGAGATTTCAGTACGATGTGTCATAATTTCATCAACGGTCGTATCAGAAAAGTCAAAAATGTTTTGTATCATTTCGCTCTCTTCTTCATCGATGGATCCCGTTTTACTGCTCTCTTCAACGATCGTACGTATTTCTTCTTCAGTCACAATACGTTCACCTTCATGAGGTTTTAGCCCAATTAAGCGACCAATCGCTGTTGACAGCACACCAAAGATCCAATTGATTGGATAGAACAATTTCGCTAATATCATCACAAAAATAACCGTTCGATAAGCAAATCCAACTGGATATTTATAAGCGAGTCGTTTAGGAATGAGTAGACCGAAAACAACTTGAAACATCAAAAGTAAAAAGGTGATTATAATGATAACGAGTGGCTTAACAATCCATAGATTGCTGTTAAACCATAAGATCACATCATCACTAAACGTATCCAAAGCAATCGCTCCATTAACAATGGCTGTCAATGTAATGATTGTCTGTAATGTATTGTGGTAAAATTTTTGATGATCTCTAAATGATTGGACATGTTTCGCTTGCTTCATGCCCGCTTCTGCATCTTCATCAACCTTCGCATCGCTAATACTGACCAATGCTGCTTCACTTGCAACACAGAAAGCTGATAGAATTATCAGCAAAATCATAATGATAACTGAAGTGATCATAGTATCACCTCACAATAACAAAAAAAGACACCAAAAAAAGCGTGATGCTTAATGTCTTTATCATAACACGATATGGGATCGTCGATCCTACTACTACTATCTTCCATTCCTTTTGTATTCCTCCATCTAGGATGTACTATGCATATCTTACATGAATTTATGCAAAATGTCAATATCCCTTCACAGAAGCACCTATCTTTGTCTTGTTTATTAAGGCTTTTTTTGATACAATGAATATAGCATAATTCAAACGGGTCACTTCACAAATGAGATGTGACTCATCTCTTTTTTTGGTGCTAAAATATTAGAAGGTAAGGTACATCTATGCAAACAGCTCTGCACATTCTCATGCTCATCATCGGTTTTGTTTTTTTAATTAAAGGTGCCGATTTTTTTATTGTATCATCTTCATCAATCGCTAGAAAATTTAACGTATCGCCACTCATTATTGGTCTTACACTCGTGGCATTTGGTACATCACTACCCGAATTAGCTGTCAGTTTTGCGGCATCTATTTCAGCAAAGATCAATGGAACAACAGCTGATATTGCGATGGGTAATGTCATCGGATCAAATATAGCAAATATTACATTAATTTTGGGATTTTCTGCATTAATGATGCCCATTCTTGTTAAAAAATCAATGAATAAACAAGAACTCCCCTTTGTCCTGATTATCAGCATATTGATTGCTGTTTTAGCAAACTTTTTCGCATCCGATCAAATCGTGTGGTGGGAAGCTTTGATTCTACTATTTGCTTTTGCTTATTATATGTATCTCATGATCAAAAGCAGTAAAGATGATGTTCCTAATCTTGAAGTTCATGTTGTTGACATGAAAAAGGCAATTCTTTTACTCGTATTAGGTATTGGTGGCGTATCCTTAGGCGGTTGGTTAGTGACAACCGGTGCTGAATATATTGCTATCGAATTACTTGTAACAAGTTTTGATATGAGTGTATCAAGAGCAACTACACTTGTCGGTTTATCCGTTGTTGCACTCGGTACCTCACTACCTGAACTCGTTACCTCCGTCATGGCAGCCAAAAAGGGTGAAAATGAGATTGCTCTTGGTAATGTGCTTGGATCCAACGTGTTCAATACACTCTTTATTGTTGGACTCTCTGGACTCGTTGTCCCACTTGGAATTAATAGTGATGTAAAACTTGACTCCATCATTTTAATAGGTATTACACTGGTCGTTGTCATCTTCGCTATCACAAAACAGGTTATATCGAAAAAAGAAGGTTCGGTGTTAGTCTTTATTTATGTTGCCTATATTACCTATATTATTTTAAGAGCACTTGGAATCTTTTAATTCTTAATAAAGAATGAAAGACATAATTCAGTAAGGTCATCACGATTGACGATATAGTCATCGTGATGTTTTTCTTTTAAGATAATATAAGAACTTAAAGGAAGATTTCTTGCTATAGCAAGTGTATGTCTATAAGAGATAACATCCTTTTCACCTGCAACAACTAATACCGGTATTTTGGCTTGATGAAGACGTCTAAATGATATATTGGGTTGCTCAATCATCATGTTAATCCATGGGCTCTTCGTCTCTTTATAGGTTTGAATCATGTGATTTCTAACCTGTTTCTTTAATCCTCTGGGATGCAGATTTGCTCCACAGATCATCATATGATCAAGTGTCGTTGGATACTTCATGGCTAAGATAAGTCCAATGATTGCTCCATCACTAAAACCTAGAAAATGGGGACGTTCGAGTTTGAGAATTTTGATCAGTTCCTTTGTATCTTCTGCCATTTGTTCATAGCTAAAAATATCGGTTATTTTTGATCTCCCATGGTTTCTACTATCGATTTGATAACATGTATAGTGATCTTTTAACCGACTGACTAAAACATCAAAAATCGTATGATCCTCACCATTTCCATGGACGAAAATCAACGGTTTTCCAGTTCCTGTTTTTTTGACATATAGCGTTGTGTCAAACACATCTATCATCATGATAAACTCCTAGAGAAAAGGTCCCTAAGGGGACCTAATGTTGTCAATGTGCATAAGCCATGTTCTGTTGCCCACAAGTGGGTGTGACCATTTATCTCTACTGTGTAGCACGAGCTTGCTTATCATTCGCTTACTCATGTGCCCCTACCAAATTTGGGTTGCTAGCTTGAGGGGTTTACCGCGTTTCATTTCTTCGTTTCCAAAGAACTCGTCTCTGTGGCACATTACGTCTAGAGCATGGTTACCTTTAGCTCATCAATCGCCGTTACGCTGTTGCGTACCCTAGGTTATGGTTTCCCTAGGCACAAACACTACATCCATCACAGGATGTGCTAGCATGGACTTTCCTAACCACCAGATGGTGGCTCGGTCACCTTCCATTGACATAAGCATTATATCATGTTTTGATAAAATCAAACATCCATAAAACAAAAAGGAGCGAACTCCTTTTCATATCATTTATCCTTTGAGTGCATCCTTGCGTGAAAGATCGATTCTTCCCTTATCATCAATACCGATGCATTTAACGAGAATTTGATCACCAACTGATACGACATCTTCAACCTTTTCAATTCGTTCTTTAGCAAGTCTTGAAATGTGTACTAATCCATCGGTACCTGGCCACAATTCAACAAAGCATCCAAACTTTTCAACACGGACAACTTTACCTTCATAGATTTCACCAACTTTGGCTTCTTTAACGAGTAGTAAAATCTTTTCTGCAGCTGCTTCAATCCACTTGGTTTCATTATGCATCAAGAAGACACGACCATCCTGTTCAATATCAATTTTAACCTGATTGTTATCTTCAATGATTTGGCTAATAATTTTTCCACCTGCACCAATCACGTCTCTGATCTTATCAGGATTAATGCGAATCATCATGACTTTAGGTGCATATTGTGAAAGTTCTTTTCGTGTTTGTGGAATCGTTTCTAACATGTGATCAAGGATGTGTAAACGTCCAATACGAGCTTGTTCTAAAGCTTCTCTTAAAATATCTTCAGTGATACCTGAAATCTTAATGTCCATCTGTAGTGCTGTGATACCATCTTTGGTACCAGCAACCTTGAAGTCCATATCGCCTTCATGATCTTCCATACCTTGAATATCCGATAAGACAGTGTAAAAGTCACCTTCTTTAATCAAGCCCATCGCAATCCCTGCTACAGGTGCTTTGATGGGAACGCCAGCTGCCATCAATGCCATAGTACCCGCACAAATCGTTGCTTGTGAGGATGATCCATTGGATTCTAATATTTCAGATACGATACGAATCGTATAGGGGAATTCTTCTTCATTGGGAAGCACTTGAGCAATCGCTCTTTCACCGAGTGCTCCATGACCAACTTCTCTTCTTCCTGGTGAACCATAACGGCCTGTTTCTCCTACGGAGAAAGGAGGGAAATTATAGTGAAGCATAAAGCGTTTTGTATCTTCGAGTCCAAGACCATCAATAATTTGATTTTCTCCAAGTGCACCGAGTGTTACGACACCTAACGCTTGGGTTTGACCACGTGTAAAGAGGGCAGAACCATGTGTGCGAGGAAGTACATCAACACGTGAAGATAAGGGACGAATTTCATCAACCTTACGACCATCGGGACGAACTTTATCTTGTGTGATAAGACGTCTTAATTCTTGTGTAACAATGCTTTCGATAATGCGCTTAACCTGATCAAGATAATCCTTTTGAGCTTCCTGATCAAAGAATTTGATGCCTTCGATTTCAGAAATAAAGGATGTCTTTTCAAAGTGCTTTAACGTTTCTTCTGTCAATTCATCGATGGCATGATATCTTTCCAATTTATCGAAAATGGAGACCGCTTTAATTAATCGATCTTTAACATATGCTTCGACATCTTTTCTTACCTGAGGTTCAATCGCCTTCACTTCATAGGTCATCTTTTCAACTGGATTGTCTTTTTCAATCGATTCAATGAATGCGACAAGTTTCTTGATTTCAGCATGAGCGAACATAATCGCTTGAAGCATGATTTCTTCAGAAACCTGTTTAGCTCCTGCTTCAACCATATTGATCGCATCCTTGGTTCCTGCAACCGTGAGTTCAATATCTGAATTTTGTTGTTGTTCCGTTGTTGGGTTGACAATCAGTTCACCGTTTACACGACCAACTTGAACACCAGCAACTGGTCCATAAAAGGGTATGTTCGAAATACCTAAAACAATCGATGAACCAATGAGTGATGCAATTTCAGTCGTACAATCAGGATCGCTTGATAAAACAGTATTAACGATTTGTACTTCATTCTTGAATCCCTCAGGAAACAAGGGACGAATTGGACGATCGATTAAACGAGAGGTTAAAATTTCATGTTCAGATGGACGACCTTCTCTTCTTAAAAATCCACCTGGAATTTTACCAGCTGCATAAAGCTTCTCTTGATATAAAACCATTAAAGGGAAAAAATCTTGAGTTGAAGCTTCATCTCTAGCTGTAACAACACTTAATACTGTAGAGTCACCATAGGTGATCATCGCTGATCCAGCAGCTTGTTTTGCTACTTCTCCTATCTCAACGCGCAGTACTCTACCACCAAGCGTCGTTTCATAAGTCTTTTTTTGCATGATATAAAATCTCCTTCATTTTATATGTCTATTTATCTATTCATAGCCTTCATTATGATACCACAAAAACATAGGAAAGTATAGAAAATAAAAAAAAAGGTGCCTAAGCAACCTTTTTAACGACGAATACCTAACTTAGTGATGAGTTCTTGGTAACGATTGACATCTTTATTACGCAAATAATTGAGTAAACGACGTCTTTGTCCAATCATCAAATAGAGGCCACGACGTGAATGAAAGTCATGAGCATGTATCTGAAGGTGACCGTTCAATTGATTGATCTGTTCTGTTAAAACAGCAATTTGAACTTCAGGAGATCCTGTATCTCCTTCTTTGATTGCATACGCCTTGATGATTTCATTCTTCTTTTCTTTTGAGAGTGCCATAAGTCTTTATCCTTTCTCGAATAACTAAAGATAGGGTTGGCGTTCCACCATCCTTGTTACCGCCTTTTATATTGTAGCATGTTTATTAAAAAATGCAAGAATATTCCTAAATTTTAACGAATTGATCCACATTCATGATAAAAACGGTTGCTCCACCAACTTCAACTTCAATCGGAAGTGCCGAAAAGGATCCAAATTCATTGACGATAGTATTAGGAACAAGTTTCGTACGCTTTTTGCTGTGTGTCTCGATGATTTCAAGTGCTTGTGGCACTTTTTCGTCGTTGACACCAATTAAGAATGTCACATTACCTGCTCTTAAAAATCCACCTGTGGTTGTTAATCTGGTTGAGAAAAAATGATCTTTTACTAAAGCTTTTTGAACCTTATTCGCGTCATCATTCGATACGATTGCAATAATCAATTTCATATAACCACCTCGCCACCTTAATTATAACATATATTCTATTAGATCATCAGTTTTCGAACAGCAATTTCATCTTTTCCAAGCTGTTCAATGAGTTCTTTTTTGTTTCTAAACTTCAATTCTTCACGCAAATAATGCATGAAGATAATATCTATTTTCTTACCGTAAATCTGCTGATTAAAGTCTAGAATGTAGATTTCTAACCGCTTTTCAAAACTAAAATTGAGTGTTGGATTGTTACCGATATTGGCCATGGCATGATAGAGTTTGTTATCGATGATGACCTTGACATAATAGACGCCACTTTTTGGAAGATAGTAGTTATCATAATCGATATTTGCTGTAGGATAACCCAATTTATTACCGATTTTATTACCATGGACAACGATGCCTTTGATATCATAATGTCTGTTGAGCAATTTTCTAGCTGAACCAAGATCACCTGTTGATAAAAAATCTTTAATGTAGGTCGTTGAAACACGCGTATGGTTATAGACCAAATCCTCAACAACATCAACGAAAAAGTACTTCTTTAAATGCGCGATCGTACCCTCACCGCGATAGGCAAAACGCGCATCTCTACCGATGACGATTCTACGAACACTTATGCGTCTGAGAAAATCAATAAATTGATCGATACGCAGTTCAGAAAACGATGGATCAAACGTGACAATAAATGCATAATCAAGGGGATATTTAGCAAATAAATCAATCTTATCATCCTTTTGAGTCAGTGTTCGAAAGGGTTGTCTTCTTAAAACAGATGATGGATGTGGATCAAATGTCATCACACCATGTTTAGTATCAGGATAAGATAAAACACGCTCAATGAGCTGTTGATGTCCTAAATGAAGGCCATCAAAATTACCGATTGTAATCGTCAGTGGTTCCTTATTTTGAATGAGATGATGTTGAGCTGTTATAATCTTCATAAAACTCCTTAAAAAATAACCACAGGACGATAGGTATATCCCTCTTGGATAGTATAGTATGCAATCATGTTTGCATTAGAATCTCTAACAATAAATGGTTGGGTCGTCTTTATTTGGCGTTCATCCAAATAAACCCCATTTTTAACCAATTTAATCATGTAATCATTGAGTGTAATGGATGGCATATCCATAAAATATTTCTCGAGTGTAAGGATGTCTTCTTCTGTAACCTCAGTTATTTTCTTAGCCATTTTTATATCAATATCCCCAACTGAAAGCCTTCTAAGTCTTGATAATGCGCCATAAGTCTTTAATTCCTTTGCAAGGTCAACTGCTAAACTTCGAATATAGGTTCCTTTGGAAACACGAGTATAAAAATCACAGGAATGATTGAGATAATCTGATGTCTTATCAAACTCATAAATCATCACATCTCTGGGTTCACGATCAATTGTTTCTCCGCGTCTTGCGATATCATAGAGCTTTTGTCCCTCAACCTTGATGGCTGAATACATCGGTGGGATTTGTTCATAATGGCCAACAAAGTGTTGCATCGCATGATGAATTAATGCATCGCTAAGTTCAACCGGTCCCTGATTGAGTACTTTCCCTGTCGTGTCATAGGTATCATAATGTTTTCCAAAAACAAGGGTACCCTCATAGGTTTTATCCTCATTCGAAAATAGATATGCAAGCTTGGTTGCCTTTCCGACACAAAGAATCAAAAGGCCACTTGCAAACGGATCAAGCGTCCCTGTATGACCAACTTTATCCAGTTTCAATTTCTTTTTGATCTTACTGACGACGTCGTGTGAAGATAGACCTATCGGTTTATCAATAATGAGAAAACCATCCATCCAATCACCTCTATTTATTATACCGTAATACGTGATAAAAAGAAATAAAAAAAGCACTGACGTGCTTTCATTATTTGAATTGATTCATCCAAGCTTGTACGCGTTCTTTAGGTTGATAACCTGATTGGCGATCAACTTCTTCGCCATCCTTATAGAGGACCACGGTTGGAACTGAACGAATGCCAGCTTCAATCGCCTGATTGCGATAGAGATCAATATCCACACGGAAGAACTTGACTTCTTCCATTTCAGTACTAATTTGTTCTAAAACAGGCTTTAACATTTTACATGGTCCACACCATGTTGCAAAGTATTGTACAACCACCAATCCTTGTTGTCCAATAACATCTTGATAATTTTGTCCCTGATAATCAATCATTAAATTTTCCTCATTTCTTTATAATTTTCACTTTCTATTATATGTTTAATCATACCATATTTCAAGGGGTTCGCACTTATTTAAGTGTAATAATGGTTACACCATTGAGTCCCTCACCCTCACCTCCGTAACGATGGGAGTTGATATAAGGTGATCCCTTAATATAATCGTAGACAGCCTTTCTAACGGCTCCACTTCCAAAACCATGAATAATGCGCAATGTCGAAAGTCCAGAAAGCATGGCATCATCAATGGCTTGATCGAGTGCTTCTTTCACCTCTTCAAATCGATAACCTCTCAAATCTACTTCCATTTTCCCTTTTCTAGTAGGTTCAGTGTTGGTATCTATTTTTTTAGGTCTAACGATTTTTTGAACACTTTTTTTAGGTTCTTCTTTGCGTAGATCAGCGATATGAAAGGTTAAATCGAATTTACCAAAGGTAACCCTAACATCATCTCCCTTAATGCTTTTTACTTTTCCATATTGTTGATAGGGTGTTATGAAGACGTCGTCACCAACCGCTATTTCATCATCAAAAGTCAAAATACCTTCTTGTTTAACCGATTGATTGAGTTGATATTTAAGGTTTGCTATCTCTGGATTTGAAAGTTCTCGTTTTTCTGAGAGTTCCTTGAGAATCATCATGACTTCTTCTTTGAGTTCACGCCACTTTTTTTCTTCTCGCTCTTTCGTTTTTAAAATGATGGCATCCTGATCTTTCAATAATTTTTCTTTTGCTTGTTGGTAGGATTTTTTCTCTGAACTGACCTCTTCATAGATCTTAGCTATACGCTCTTTTTCACGTTCAATATAAAGCATTTCATCGTTGAGTTTTTCCATGATTTTCGCTAGATCTGTCTGTCTACCCTCATAGATCTTTTCTGCATTTAAGACAACATCTTCTTGTAAACCGAGACGTCTTGCAATCAAAAATGCATGAGAAGATCCCGTTGTTCCCATCTGCAGAAAATAAAGTGGTTTGAGCGTCTCTTTATCAAATGCGACAGATGCAGTTGCCATATGTGGCTTTTCATAAGCAAAACTTTTAAGTTCGGAATAGTGTGTGGTTACCATCATACGAATATTATACTGGGTTAGCCTATTGAGAATAGCCATAGCAAGTGAGACACCTTCATTGGGATCTGTTCCACTACCCAGTTCATCCAATAAAACGAGTGTATGATCATCAATGGTATCAATCATTTTGATGATTTTGGTCATATGACTAGAAAAAGTTGATAGAGACTGCAAGATGGACTGCTCATCACCAATATCTGCGAATACTTGATCAAATAACGCAACCTGACTCGATTCGGAGGCTGGGATAAGCAACCCTGATTGTGTCATTAATGTTAGCAAACCTACGGTCTTTAATGCAACCGTTTTTCCTCCTGTGTTGGGTCCTGTGATCAACAAGATTCTCACGTCATCATTGAGCTCAACGTGAATGGGTACAGCACTTTCTAAATCGAGCAAAGGATGCTTTGCTTTAATCAGTGAAATTCTTCCTTCTACATTAATCTGTGGTTTTTTAGCGCGTATATCTTTAGCATAACGTGCTTTCGCTTGATTAAAATCAAGAATTAGAAAAAGATCTAGGTTATCTTTAAGTGATTCTTTGGCATCGTGAACAGCTTCAGACATAAGATGCACAATTTTTTCAATTTCGCGTTCTTCTTGGATTTTGAGTGCTTCCTTTTCTGCAGTGAGTTGTCTTGTTGCTTCCGGTTCTATATAGACTGTTTGTTTGGACGCTGAAACATCATGAATGATCCCTTTAATCTTATGCTTGTAAGCATCTTTAACCGGTATGCAAAACCGATCATTTCTCATAACGATAACAAGTTCATTGAGATAATTACTCTGGTCAATTAAGAGTTTTTGTAATTTGTCTTGAATCTGCTTATCTATTTTTTTGAGTTCTCTACGAATGTGTTGAAGTTCAGGTGTCGCATCATCAAGAATTTGTCCATCTTGATCCATCTTTGAATCCATGTATTTAAGTAATGAACCATGCGAATGAATGCCTTCAAAATAGGACAATAATATGCCTAAAGAAATTTTATTTTTCTCGGTTTCTTTGAAATAACTCAACATATCTTTTTCCATGACTAAAAACAGGCGAACATAGAGTAATTCTTGAAGTGTGAATACACGATCTAAACTAGCGTATTGTATAAGTTCATGAATATCATAATCTTCCATGAGTGGAAGTATGCCCTGACGCTCAATCAAACTTAACATCTGATCGACTTCGTTTAGTTGACGTTCGACAAATAAAAGATCGGTTGATGGCTCTAACGCCAAAATTTCGCTCCTAATCGTGTTTGATTTGGCATAGTGAGCTACTTTTTCTAGAATTAGATGAAGTTCTAATGGTTTTGTCATAAATCGCATAAGGGCCACCTTTTTTTGTTTTTTTATGGTATAATTATAAGAGATAGGAGAATGAATGAGTGAAATATTACACGATTAGCGTTTCAGAAACAGAACTTGAACAATTAAATCGTGTTTACCAGTATCATGCTATTGAAGATAATAATCCTTATCTTCTTTTTCATGCAGTACACAATGACATCGATATTTTAGCCTATAAAACGGGCAAAGTTTTATTACAAGGTAAAGAAATCACCCATGAATTAATCTCGATTAAGAAACATCTCAATCGTGAAGACTATGCTGCCATTGGCTCTGATGAAGTCGGTACCGGTGATGTATTTGGCCCCATTGTCGTTTGTTCAGCATATGCTGACGTTCAAGATATCCCCTTTTTAGAATCACTTAATGTCAGAGATTCTAAAAATCTAAGTGACAAAATCATTGCGCAAATTGCACCAAAGATAGCAAAACGTCTAACCCATTCACTGCTCATACTTCCACCAAAGAAATATAATGATCTTTCATCCAAGGGATATAATCTCAATAAAATAAAGGCGTTGCTTCACAATCAAGCTATCGTCAAGACAACATCGAAACTTGAACATCAAGTTCCCGTGATAGTTGACCAATTCTGCACACCTCAATTATACTTTAATTATATTAAAGAAGAAACCTTAATTTATCGTGACATCGATTTCCATACCAAGGCTGAACAGGTCCACTTAAGTGTTGCTGCTGCATCCATCATTGCAAGATATGCATTTTTGGTTAAAATGAATGAATATGGTAAAAAGCTTGGCTTGGAACTGATTAAGGGAGCCAGTAAGGATGTTGATGATCAATTAAGACATCTCGTCAAACTGAAAGGTAATCAAATTTTACCCCTTGTAGCAAAGGTTAACTTCAAAAATGTTACAAAGCAGAATTTGCTCTAAGTTCATCTAAATAATCACTAAAATTTTGAGGTAGTTTGGCGGTAAAAGTCATCTGCTTCTTTTTTGTTGGATGCATGAGTGTTAAGTGTTCAGCATGTAAAAACTGTCCTTTTTCACCAATCACATCTTTGGGTCCATAGATGGGATCTCCAACAACGGGATGATGGATATATGCCATATGTACTCGAATCTGATGGGTGCGACCTGTTTCAAGTTCACATGAAACAAGTGACATATCTTTAAATGTCTCTAAAACTTTAAAATGAGTAACTGCCCTTTTACCTGTAGCTATCACAGCCATTTTAAGTCTATTTTTAGGATGTCGTGCAATCGGAGCATCGATGGTACCTTCGCTTTCATCAAACTTTCCATAGACCAAAGCTTTGTACTCTCTTTTAATGACATGTTTTGATAGTTCACTCGATAAAAACTGATGACTTTGATCATTTTTGGCAACCACGAGCAATCCAGAGGTATCCTTATCAATACGATGAACAATACCTGGACGAACCACACCGTTGATCGATGATAATTCATCGGCATGAAAAAGCAAGCCATGAACTAAGGTGGGTTCATGATAACTCGAAGCTGGATGAACCACCAATCCTTGTGGTTTATTGATGATCATCATATCGTCATCTTCATAGACAATATCAAGTCTAAGATCAACTGCTTCTAAATCTAAAGATTTAGGTTCCATTTCTTCTAATTCTATATGATCGTTTTCTTTGATTGCGTAGCCGCTTTTAACCTTGATGCCATTGACAAGACAAAAACCCTCTTTGATCAAGCGTTGAATATAACTGCGACTCGCTTCTTGCAATAGATTTTGTTGAATAAACTGATCGAGTCTTAGACCCACATAGGATTTATCAACATCAATGGATTTCTTCATGATGTTTTTTCTCCTTCTTCCGCTTCTCATCTAAGATAAACAAATCGATAGCAAACAAGACAATCGCAGCACTGAGATACATATCTGCTAAATTATTGTAAAAATTAGAATTACCCAAAATGTAATCTAAAAATGGAAAGTGCATAAAATCAATGACATATCCAAAGATGGCACGGTCGATGGCATTACCAATCGTTCCTGCAATGAAGAGTGCAATAGAGATACTATAGACTTTTTTATGATGATAGTTGGTTGCAAGAAAAAGATATCCAAATATCGCGAGTGCAATGATGGTTGCTACCATGAAGAGTAGTTGTTGACCCTCGAGTGCACCAAAAGACATCCCAGGATTTTGATGATAGGATACCTCAAAGAGATAAGGAATCCACGTGTGATTGGGTCCGTTCAGGATTAAGGATGTACTTGCAAGATATTTAGTTAATTGGTCGATGCCAAGTGCAAACACGATAATAACTAAGCTAATTAACATATAAACTCCTAAAATATAATGGATAAGACGATAATGCCTATGGTCAATAGTACAAGCGATATGATGGTTGCTTCAACGAGTAATGGAATTCTTGTGTTCATATCACGAATGGGCTCATGGTAGTTCTTTAGTAGTATATAATAAAATGCATAATAAAGAAACGGCCATGCGACAACCAATAAAACGAGTAAAATCGCTAAAAATAAAGTAAGTTTAGCTATTATAAACATATTGATAATGACTAAAGCGGGTAAAAGTAAGATGATGAATGAAATACCAAGTGCTCCAAATACAGATTTGACAACGTTTTTGACTTGAGCTTTACTATCGATCATCTTAACAAGTTTCTTATAGCGATAGAAGAATTGTCCAATACGATTAATTAATGACTTCATAAAGACCTTGTACCGCCTCTTCGATAGTTTCTACAGGTATCAAAATAAAGCTGTGTTGTATGTTGGTTATGTCACTTAAATGAGCTTTTGGAATAAAGAAAATGTCGATATTTTCGTCTTCTGCTGTGTATATTTTTTGTCGAATTCCACCGATTTCTCCGATGGTTCCATCGCTATTTATCGTTCCAGTTCCAGCAATTTCCAATTGTCCAATGTTTACTTTTAGTAAACTTACATAAATACTTAGCGTCTGCATCATACCACCGCTTGGTCCACCGATAACGCTGTTTAATCCTGGTAATTCAAACGATGGTGTAGCCCGTTCAATCTCATAGTGGGTATAAAATCGAAGATCAGGTTCAGCATCATCTAGCTCATAACTTACAAAGATAACTTCATCACGATCTCTTTTTTTAACCTCTAAAGTCACTTCTTTTTGACTAGCTAGTGTCAAAAATTCAGCTTCAGTTGAATCGCTATAACTTACACCATTAACGGATAGCACGATATCTCCTATCGATAGCTCTTTGATCCTACTTGGCCGATAAGATATCATTAATCCACCAAAATGATAGTCAATTACAATCTCATCATCCGTTTCGGATGCTAAAAGATATGCTTGTATGATCGAATTTTGTAAGGATGATAGCTTGGATACCTGTCCAGACAAATAATCATCACGCAATGAAGTATCTTTTTGACGCACGGATAAGGGATAAACTTCCATCTTTTCGTTAACACCTGCAACAAAACCTTGAAAAGGAGTCATTGGATAATAGTTATAAACATAGATGGTATAAAATTGCTCGACAAAATCGATACCTTCAATCTGGATGCTTTCCTCTACTGGTGTCAAACCACCAGGAGCTAGCACCTGTTTTTGTGTTGGCATCACGAGTACAAATAAGAAATAGACATACGGAAAACTTAGTATGATCCAAATATGTTTATATTTTTTGAGAAATGTTAACATAAGAAAGCTCTCCAACCTCTATCTTTCGATAGGTAATATGGGCAGCTTCGAGCATTTTAATGGCTGCTTGATGCTCCTTGGTGTGTTGATATTTATCCGATTCATAGACGATCTCTTGTATACCACTTTGAATAATGAGTTTAGTACATTCATTGCAGGGAAAAAGTGTAACATAGATCGTTGATCCCTTAAGGTTTGTCGTCGCATTTAGGATAGCATTGGCTTCTGCATGAACGACATAGGGGTATTTGGTATCCACATACTCTCCTTCACTATTCCATGGAAAAACATGATCGTCACATCCCTTAGGTAAGCCGTTATATCCAATACCTACAATACGACGGTCCTGATTGATAATACATGCACCAACCTGTGTGGACGGATCTTTACTGCGTAAAGCAGATAGTTTTGCAACTCCCATAAAATATTGATCCCATGAAATATAGTCTTTTCGCATTACTTCTTCTCCTCTGGTTTAGCAAGATTTAAATCGACATGACAATATCCACCTGGATTTTTCTTTAAATAATCTTGGTGATAGGCTTCTGCTTCTTCAAAATCAAGGCTTGGTTTAACCTCTGTTTGCACGCGAGGTAATTGGTCTTTGAAGTAAGATACCATGTAATCTATAATTATTTTTTTATCCATTTCATTCTCATAATAGATACCTGTACGATATTGTCTACCAATATCATGTCCTTGTCTATTTCTTGAGAATGGATCGATGATTCTAAAAAAATGCTCTAAAACTTTTTCCAATGATATGATTGTTTCATCATAAATAACTTCAATAGCTTCAGCGTGGCTAGCAATACCTGCACACACTTCCTGATAGGTGGGATGTTTTTTATTACCATCAATATAACCTACGGTGGTGTCATGGATACCTTTAAGTTGGTTGAAATAGCCTTCAACACCCCAAAAACAACCTCCAGCTAAGATGATTTTCTTCATTTTTTCTCACCAACTTTTATATTTAATTCTTCAAGTTGAACAGGATCAACATCACTGGGTGCCTGCATCATCATATCCTTTGCACTCTGAGTTTTAGGGAATGCGACAACATCTTTAATATTGCTTGTATGTGTCATCAACATGACGATTCGATCAAGTCCTAAAGCAAGTCCACCATGTGGTGGAGTTCCATATTTGAGTGCATCAACAAAGAATCCAAAGCGTTGGTTAATATCATAATCTGATAAACCTAATGTATCAAACATCAAGCGTTGGACTTCCTGATTGTGTATACGAATCGATCCTCCACCGATTTCATAACCATTAAGTACGATATCATATGCTTTTGCCATCGCACGTTTGGGATCTTTTTTCAACACATCAGCGTCCTGTGGTGCGGTAAATGGATGATGTTTTGCATAGAAACGTTTATCCTCTTCACTGTACTCAAGCAGTGGCCAATCTGTTATCCATAAGAAATGATAGGTGTTCTCGGGAATCATCTTGAACTCATTTGCGAGTGCGATGCGAAGTGCACCGAGCGACTGAGAAACATCATCAAACGTACCTGCGACTAAAAAGAGGATCGCATGCTCATCCAAATTGAAATCAAGTTCATGATCTTGGATGTATTTCGCAAGAGAACCTGTATATTTACCATCTTGTTTTTTGATATAAGCGAGCATTTCTCCATGGTTTTTCTTGACAATAAGGCTATATTCATCGATTTTCTTACGTGTTACACTTGATCCATCTTTTAAGATGAATCCTCTGATATGTTCCTTGTTTTCAAACAATGGAATTTGAATACCTTCAAAAGAAGGTTTATAATCTTCAATCCATAGTTCATAACGAGTATCTGGTTTATCGGTACCATAGCGTTCCATTGCTTGTTGATAACTCATGGATATAAAGGGTGCTTTAATATCGACACCTAGAACACGTTTGAAGGTATAAACCATCACTTTTTCAATCAGGCTCTGAATATCTTCCATATCGACAAATGAAGCTTCAATATCAACTTGTGTGAATTCTGGTTGTCTATCTGCTCTTAAATCTTCATCTCTAAAGCAACGTGCAATTTGAAAATAGCGTTCCAAACCAGCAATCATGAACAGCTGCTTATACATCTGTGGTGATTGTGGTAGTGCATAAAAGGTTCCAGGGTAGAGTCTTGATGGAACTAAGTAATCCCGTGCTCCCTCAGGGGTTGATTTACCCAATATAGGTGTTTCAAGCTCTAAATAACCTTCTTCTACCAACACTTTTCTGATCGCTTGTATAATCTCATGACGTTTGATCATAAAATTTTGCATAACAGGTCTTCTCAAATCGAGATAACGATACTTGAGTCTCGTATCTTCAAGTGCATCGGTTTGGTCATTGATGGTAATAGGAGGTGTCTCTGCCGTATTGAGTAATACGAGTTCTTTGACATCGACTTCGATTGCTCCAGTTTGAATCTGCAAATTTTTGCTTTCTCTTTCGATGACAATACCTTTGACTTCAATGACATACTCATTTCTGATCTTTAATCCGAGTTCATAGTATGGATTTTCAGGCTTGATGAGTAGTTGTGTGATCCCCATCCGGTCTCTCAGATCGATAAAAATCAGTCCTCCGAGATTTCTAACCTTAGCAACCCACCCTTTGAGATAGACACTTTGACCGATATGCTTAATCGTTAATTCATTGTTGTGATGTGTGTATGTTTGCATACTAAATACCTACTTTTTCTTTCATATACTTGGTGATACGTGCAAATGGAACTTCATCCTGTACTTCAGTTTGGGTGTCTTTGATACCCACACATCCCTTTTGATACTCATCTTCTCCTAAAATAATCAGGTATTTAGCACCTAATCGAAGCGCTTGTTTTAGCTGTCCCTTAAAGGCTTTTTGGGTATAGTTCATATCTGCAATCAAACCTGTTTGTCTTAAATCATGAAGTATCTTTGATCCCATCACACGATGATTATCATTAAACACGATGACATAAGCATCGAGCACATCTTCTTTAGAAAGTTCAATATTTTCTGCTTCCAATGCGAGCAGAAGTCTTTCCATACCACACGCAAAACCAATACCTCCGAGATCTGGACCACCCAGTTCACTTACGAGTTTTTGATAGCGTCCCCCACCACCTAAAACATTTTGTGCACCAAATCCTTCAATATCAGCTTCAATTTCAAAAACAGTATGACTATAGTAATCGAGCCCTCTAACCAATCTAGGAGCGATTTCATAACTGATTTTACTCATATTGAGATGCTCAATCACTTCTTTGAAATAGTTTCTAGATGATGTGTTTAAATAATCTTGAGGTGTGGGTGCACTCATGACTGCTGGGTGTTTTATATCGACTTTGCAATCTAAAATACGCAAAGGATTTTTATTAAGTCTTGCTTGACAGTCTTCACAGAGAGTTTCTTTGTGCGGTGTAAAATGTTTGGTTAAGGCTTCCTGGTAATTTCTTCTCGACTCATCGTCACCTAAACTGTTGATGCGAACACTGACACCTTTGAGTCCTAATTTACGAATAAAATCATAGGCAAGCATAATCATCTCAGCATCGAGTGCTGGATCAATCGCTCCAATAGCCTCGACACCAAACTGATAAAATTGACGATAGCGACCCTTTTGAGGACGTTCATAGCGAAAATTAGGTCCGATATAATAGACTTTTTCAAGTTCTTGGGAAGCATAGAGTTTGTTTTCAACAAAACTTCTGATCACACCTGCAGTTCCTTCGGGTCGAAGAGTTAGCTTGCGATCACCACGATCATCAAAATCATAGGTTTCTTTATTGACCATATCCGATAACTCGTTTTGACGATGAAAGACTTCGCTGTATTCCATAATCGGTGTGCGAATTTCCTTCATGTTATAAAGTTTTAAAATGTCATGAATCTTTTGTTCGAGTGCATGCCAACGAAAAGATTCATTGGGTAAAACGTCATAGGTTCCTTTGACTTTGTTGATAGCCATAATATCTCTCCTTTGTAAGTTCATAAATGATGATTTCATCTTCGATGATTTCTTTATCTTTTTCCATAATGAGCGGTTCAGTTCTCACTTTAATAAAATGGTTCTTTTCAATCACTTTTTGACTTGCTACATTGTTCTTCATATGTTTGATATGAATAATGTCATATTTAAGGTGTTCAAATCCCACACGTATGAGTTCTGCTAGTGCTTTTGTCATGACACCTTGATTCCAATAATCCCTGTGAATAACATACCCAATTTCAGCTCCATTTTCATTTGGTTTCTTACTGTGAAAATCGATGGTTCCTATCATCTTGTTTTTTTTAATATCGATGATAGCATACCCTCTTGGTAATCCTCGCTTCACGCGTGGATAAAAGATTTTTTTGATGGCATATTTGGCTTCAATAGGCTTTTGATAGTGACTCCATGTGAGAAATCGTGTTACCTCTGGATCCTTACCGTAATCATACATATCTAAATAATCTTTTTTGATAATCGTTCTAAGCATATAGCCGTCAAAGACAACTGTAGGCATATCGATATAAGGTTTTTTCATCACTCACCTCATGAAAATAAAAACGTCCCTAAAAAATATCTAAGGACGTAAATGTTTACGCGGTACCACCTTAGTTCTAGAGATTCTCTAGCCCTCAATTGATTGTTGATGTCTCCAAAGGTGTCACAAATCATTGATAGATTTCCTTTTTCACAGACGATTCGATTACAGTATCATGATACAGTAAAATAAACCCTTTGTCAATTACATTTCAATGAGGATGGTCACAGGTCCATCATTGATGGAATAAACCTGCATATGCTCACCAAATTGACCCATTTCTAAAGGATGGTATTTCTTAAGTTCATCACAGATGAAATGATAGAGTGGTTCTGCTTTTTCAGGTCTTGCTGCTTGAATAAATGACGGACGATTATTACCTTTTGTATCTCCATAGAGTGTAAATTGTGAAATGACAAGAAGGCTACCACCAACGGAAGCTAGCGACTTATTCATCTTACCTTCTTCATCTTCATTGATACGTAGCTGATGAATTTTTTGTGCAAGTTTAATGGCTTGTTCCTTCGTATCATCAACATGGATCCCAAGGTAGATGAGATAACCTCTTTCAATTTGCCCAACCATTTTTCCATCAACTTTGACATGCGCCTCGGTTACGCGCTGAATGACCGCTCTCACTTAAAGTCTCTTTCTACTGAGTAAATATCCGAAATCTTTCTCAGGTTAGCCATCAGTGTTTGAAGTTGTGAACTATTTAATATAGATACTTTAAGTTTAATGATAATTTCAAACGATGTGGTTGTCATCGCATTCACCTCCGCAATAGCAATGGATGATGCATTAACCGTCGTTATAACATCTGCTAACAGCGAAGGTTTATTGGTTCCAACAAGTTTGATCCAGGTCGGATATTTACGTGTTATATCCGAAGACCAATAGGCTTCGATCAATCGATTTTCTTCAAACTGTTTGCAGTTTGGACAAAATGATGCATGAATGACAATCCCCGATTGTTTGGACACATAACCTATAATGGGATCACCCGGAATGGGTAGGCAGCAGTTTGCAAGCTTTAATTGAGGTGATGATAATCCCTCAATAACAACACCTGTTTCACTGTGCGTTGTCAGCTGTCTTGCTGCTTTTTCCATCTGACGCTGTAAGAGCATCTGTGGATCTGTTTCAATACCTAAGAGTTTATTGACAACCGTTTTAGGTGAAAGATTTCCTTTTCCTATTTCTAAATAGAGTTCAGGAATCGTTTGGATCATGTTTTTCTCAAAATGCTTTTTAACAAAAGCATCTTCAAGAGGTTCTGTTACTTTATGTGCAACAAATTCTCTATCCAGAGCATCTTTACCCATCTGAATGAGTGAATCTTTGTTGAGTTTATTCAAAAAGCTCTTAATCTTATGTCTAGCGTGTTGTGATTTCGCTATCTTGAGCCAGTCTTCACTCGGTCCCTGTGAAGCTTTGCTGGTCTTGACACTGACAATATCACCGGTATTGAGTTCATAATCGATGGTGACAATACGGTTATTGACAATAGCACCAACCATTTTATTACCAACATCGGTATGAATGCGATAGGCAAAGTCAATCGGTGTTGCACCTTTGGGAAGTTCAATCACTTCACCTTTAGGTGTAAATACATAGACATTCGCATCAAGGATATCACCTTTGATGGTACCAACAAATTCCTCAGCACCACCTGATGTTTCATCGGTATCTTGACTCATCTTAAGGAGTTCTCCATACCATTTGAGTTTTTGAGCAATCTCAAACTGTTCCTTTTCTCTTGAGTACGTCTTATTTTCTTTATATGCCCAGTGAGCTGCAATCCCATATTCAGCGATTTGATCCATTTCAGGTGTTCGTATCTGAACTTCAAAAAGGGTACCATCATCGGATAATACCGTTGTATGAAGCGATTGATACATATTGGGTTTCGGTACAGCAATGTAATCTTTAAACCGACGGGGTATCGGTGTAAAGTTAGCGTGAATGATACCTAATGCTTGATAACAGGTTTCTATCTTGTCAACTATGATGCGAACAGCGAGTAAATCGTAGATATCTTCAAATTGCTTGTTATCCTTGACCATCTTCTTATAAATGGAGTAGATATTTTTAATACGTCCTTTAATCTCAAAATCGTGAAGATCCGATTGATCAAAAAGAATTTTAATATTGGATATCACTTGATCGATCGAAGCTTCTCGCTCTGATTTTTTTGCTTGAATCATGTTGGAAACGCGATAGTACATCGGAGGATCCGTATAGCGAAGCGAGCGATCTTCGAGCTCAGCTTTAATTCTAAAGATACCTAAACGATGCGCAAGAGGAGCATAGATTTCCAATGTTTCAGTAGCTATCTTGTACTGCTTTTCAGGTGTCATTGATTCCAGTGTTCTGATGTTGTGTAGACGATCTGCTATTTTTATCAAGATGACCCGAATATCTTTAGCCATTGCCAGTAGCATTTTTTGATGATTATCTGCTTGTGATACACTTTCATTAAATGATAATTTGGACAATTTGGTCACACCATCAACGAGCTGACTAATATCTTGACCAAAATGTTGAGCTACCTCTTTGAGTGAAAGTGAGGTATCTTCGACGGTATCATGCAGGAGTGCAGCGATAATGGTTGCAGGTCCTCCGTGTAGGTCAGCAATAATCTTTGCAACTGCAACAGGGTGAGTAATATAGGCATCACCGCTTTTTCTCATCTGTCCATCATGTTTTTCCTTCGCCAAAAAATAAGCCTTTTCAATCAGCTTAATGTCCGATTCACGCTTGATGTATGAACCAAACGATTCAGATAGGGAAATCCATAAAGGATCTGTCATATAACCACCTATTAATAAGTTATTAATGTTAGAATATCATATCCAGCAAGTTTCTGTCTGCCATTCAACTCTGAAAGTTCAATAAGGAATGCTAAACCTACGACTTCACCACCTAGTTTTTCAACGAGCTTAATGGTTGCTTCCATGGTACCACCGGTTGCTAATAAATCATCAACAATGATCACTCTATCCTTAGGTTTAACAGCGTCTGCATGCATACACAATTCATTGGAACCATATTCAAGATCATATTTGACACTGACGGAATCTCTTGGTAGTTTTCCTGGTTTTCTAACCGGTGCAAAACCGATACCTAAATCGGTTGCAACAGGACAACCAAAAATAAACCCTCTTGCTTCAGGACCCACGATCATTGTCGCTTGTTTTTCACGTGCAAATGTTGCGATTGCCTTTGATGCAAAGGCGTATGCTTTACCATTTGACATGAGTGGTGTAATATCTCGAAAGAGTATCCCTTTCTTAGGAAAATCGGGTACATCTGCAATCCATTTTTTTAAGTCCATACTATTCCTCCAACTGCGGTATTAAACAAAAAAAGGTAACCGCGAATACCCCATTATTTTATCTCATTTTCCATGTTTTAGCAAGTATGCTATAATGGAAAGTAGGTGATCGTATGAAGCCACTTGCATATCGTATGCGTCCAGAAAAATTTGAAGATGTCTTTGGACAAGACCATCTGGTTGGACCAGATGGTGTTTTAGTACAAATGCTCAAACGAAAAAAGCTTTTATCTTTTATTTTATATGGACCTCCAGGGACTGGAAAAACAACCATTGCAAGTATTTTTGCAAAAGAATCGGGATTGGATCCTTACTTTTTCAATGCATCCACCGATACCAAAGCTCGTCTAAAAGACATTTTAGATACAACAGCTTATCATGATATTTTGATAGTCATCGATGAAATCCACCGGATGAAAACCGATGTTCAAGACTATCTTTTACCCTTTATGGAAAGTGGTAACGCCACCGTGATAGGTATTACAACACTCAATCCCTATCAATCCATCAATATGGCTATACGTTCGAGATGTCATCTCTATGAAGTCAAAAAATTGGATGAAGATTCGATTGAAAAAGCCCTAATGGCAGCGATTAAAGAGCTTGATGTTGATCTTCGAATCGAACAGAATGCACTGCGTGCAATCATACGTTACAGCAATCATGAGATACGTACAGCATTAAATATACTTGAAAGTGCTTCACTCATCTTAAATGATGGTGATTTATTGACTCCACAGACAGTCTATCGCATAGCGGGTCGTATGACACATGATCTTGATGACAGAGAAGACAACTATTATGATCTCTTATCTGCTTTACAAAAGTCAATTCGGGGATCTGATGTGGATGCTAGTATACATTATCTTGCCAGATTGATTACTTTAGGTGATCTTCCATCCATTGTGAGAAGACTTATGGTCATCGCTTATGAGGACATCGGTTTAGCAAATCCTCTGATGGGCGGAAAAGTCGTGAGTGCATGCGATGCAGCCATGCGTGTTGGTTTTCCAGAAGCACGCATCATCTTAGCAACGACAGTTATTGATATGGCGATATCGCCTAAATCAAATACCGCAGTACTTGCTATCGATCAAGCACTCTTTGAGTATGAAAATGAAGATACCGGTGTCGTACCTGATCATGTGGATAACAGAAAAATCAAAGTACATCCAGAGATCTATCGCTATCCACATAACGATAAAGATTCCATCAACGATCAAACCTATTTGCCTGACAAAATTAAGGATGCGATCTACTATCATCCGAAAGAGGAATCATCTTATGAGAAAGCACTCGCTGAAAGACTTAAGGTTTTGGATAAAATCAAACATAAAAAAAGACTCTAAAATCTATGAAATGATAAGATGTTAGTAGACATATAAAAAGTCACTAGCATCTTTTTTCATGTTTAAATAGATTTGAAGGGAGGATTTATGATGGGAAGACCAAAGGGAGTAAAGAGCGAACGCCCCAATCGTT
>Ga0265293_10003436_pt1 | contig 29421 bp, 30 predicted proteins | sample Munlanlewell138R_FD_192505 | JGI IMG/M metagenome (GOLD analysis project Ga0265293, IMG submission 192505) | Leachate microbial communities from a municipal landfill in Southern Ontario, Canada - Leachate well 138R | ecosystem: Engineered > Solid waste > Landfill > Unclassified | place: Canada... | reverse complement strand
CCCACAACCAAAAGGCTTTCAATAAATATAAAGGAAGCAACGCCAACTATCAGAAAAAAAATAATTATTCTTTTGATCACTTTGTTGCGGAATAACACAAATCCTTTTTTACTGAACAATTCCCATGAGCAGACAATTATCAAAACCATACCGCCCAAAAATGTAAAAAGCACCCCAAAATCAATTACATAGGTACCTACTAACAAAATAGAATATACAACAGCTGCAACACCAACCATTATCAGAATCGTTAAAATAGCGCTTTTAATCTTTTTTAGCATTGTTCATCTCCTTTGTGTTATCAAACTAATGCTATATTATATCATGAATTTCTTCGAAATTGCATGATATAATATAGCATGTGCGTTTTTTGCCTTGGCAAAAAAAATCGCACGCGTATAAATTCCGCCGGAGGCGTATAATATTCTCGGCAACAAGGATATTATATCACATTTAAAATATTTTTAATGGTATCAAGCAATGTGTCCATTTCATTATCAGTACCAATTGTAATCCTCAGATGATTATCTATTCTCTCCTTGTCAAAAAATCTTACAAGAATTTTTTTCTTTCTTAATTCATCAAACATTTTTTTTGCAGAAACTTCAGGATGATTTATAAACAAAAAATTACTCTTCGAGTCAGTCACACTAAACCCCATATGAATAAATTCTTTTTTTACTCTTTCACGTGTGTTTATTATCTTTTGAGTAGTGTTATTAAAGTATTCTACATCCTTGAATGCTTCTGCTGCTCCTGCTGCTGCCAGCCTGTCTAAAGGGTAAGAGTTAAATGAATTTTTAACCCGGTTAATCCCCTCGATAAGGTGGCCTCCTCCAATTGCTACTCCAACTCTTAACCCTGCAAGGGACCTTGATTTTGACAGTGTTTGCGTAATAATTAGATTTGGATATTCATTTATATATTTTACCATTGATTGACCTCCAAAATCTATATAAGCTTCGTCTACCAATACAACGCTTTTCTTATTAGCTTCCAATATCTTTTTTATACTGTCTGTACTTAATGCAATACCAGTTGGCGCATTAGGATTTGCAATAACAATACCATCATTTGGAATAAAAAAATTTTCAACAGGAACAGTATAGTCATCATTTAATGGAATTAGCTTAAAACCGATTCCAAAAAGTTTTGCATAAACCTCGTAAAATGAGTAAGTTATATCTGGAAACAATATGGGTTTTTCTTTCATAAAGAATGCCATGAAGCTCATAGCCAGTATTTCATCTGAACTATTACCTGCATATACCATCTCTTTGTCTATTGAATAAAAATTAGCAACAGCCGATTTTAGCACTTCACTATCAGGGTCGGGATATAAACGCAATGAAGAAGCAGCCTTTTTAATTGCTTCTATCACTTTAGGAGACGGGGGGTATGGGTTTTCATTTGTATTAAGCTTTATATATACCCCGTCTTTAGGCTGTTCACCGGGAACATAAGGATCAATATTCATTATTGTTGGACTTAAATAATTCTTCATACTAGTCACTCCTTGCAGTATGTTTTTTATAGCCTTAAATATGGATTATTGTTTTTTTCATAACCAATTGTTGTTGAACGCCCATGCCCCGGATATACTGCAAGACTTTCATCAAGCACAAAGAGCTTACTTTTTATAGAATCAATCAATTCATCATGGTTTCCATTTCCTAGGTCAGTTCTTCCAATAGATCTGTAAAAAAGCGTATCACCAGTAAAGAGGCAATCCTTACTATAAATACATATTCCTCCGGGAGAATGCCCAGGTGTATGAATAATCTTGAATTCCTGATTTCCAATTTTAAGTATATCACCGTCTTTTACATATTGATCAGGCTTATTAAATATCAAGCTTTCTCCAGAAAATAGTGTAGACCCATTATATTTAGGGTTAGTTAGCCCTATAGCATCATCTGTATGAATAGCAACACTACCACCTGCTTTTCTTTTGATTTCATCTACTGAACATATGTGGTCAAAATGACCATGAGTGAGAATTATATATTTTAATGTTACTTTGTTTTCATCAATCGCTTCGATAATATCTTTTGCAGGGACTCCGGCATCAATTAAAGCTGCTTCCCCGTCATTCCACAAAAGATAGCCGTTAGAGCCAAGCATTCCGTTTTTAAACACTCTTAATTCCATTTAAACAACTCCTTTTTGTTCAAATTCCAAAACCACTTTTCTTAGGATCAAAATTCTTTCCTACTGTCTAGTAAAATAGTAACCGGACCGTAATTATTTATTTCAACCATCATCGTAGTCTGAAACCGTCCGGTTTCAACATTAATATTATATTTATTTCTTATATAATTTACAAAGCTATTATAAAGCTCTTCAGCAACTTCCGATCTTGCAGCCTTTGTGAAGCTTGGTCTATTTCCTCTCCTGCAGTCGCCATAAAGTGTAAATTGGGAAACCACAAGCAAGGATCCCTCAACATCAAGCAGCGACAAATTCATCTTTTCATCATTATCCTCAAAAACTCTGAGATTAATAATTTTTTCTGCCATATAAACCATATCTTTTTCGGTGTCGTCATCAGCTATTCCAAGCAATATTACTAGCCCCTTATTAATCCTGCCAGTAACCTCATCATCAACTAAAACTCTTCCAGAAGTTACTCTTTGTACTACTGCTCGCATATTAAATTCCTCACTATCATCGCTTAATTCTCACAACATCAATACTTCATTCTAATATATTAAATCAGTGCTTCATTCTTGTAACCTGAAATACTCCACTAATCCTTTTAAGTTTTCTTATTATTTTATCAAGCTGCTGAGTATTTAGAATTTCCATTGTAATATTTATAATCGCAATTTGGTCTCTGGTCGTTCTTGCATTAATTCCTTTAAGTGGTACTCCATTTTCATTAATAGTATTGGTAATATCCACTATTAGTGAAGATCTATCATGTGCAAGCAGGTTAACATCAGCCTTGTAGGCTGCATCCTTAACCTTATCCCACATAACTTCAATTATTCGATCTTCATCAAACATGTTGTTTGCCATGTTTACACAATCAGTACGATGCACGGATACCCCACGTCCCTTTGTTACAAAACCTACTATCTCATCACCCGGAACTGGGTTACAGCATTGTGCTAACCTGACAAGACAATTATCAATACCTTTGACTATTATACCCTTTTCTGAGTTTTGCTTTTTCTTTTTTTCATCTTTTGCTAGAGTAGAAGACAACAACTCCGGCTCTTCTTCTTTGACTGTCTTCCTGTATTCCTCTTTTAATCTAGAAATAACTTTATTTGCGGTAATCCCACCATAGCCAATACCTGCATACAGATCATCAATCGTCAAAAAGGTATATTTTTTTAATACAATATCAACCCACTCAGGCTTAAACAGCTGCGTATGTGTTAAACCATGTTTTTTGAGATCTCTTTCAACAAGCTCCTTACCCCTAATGATGTTTTCGTCTTTTTTTTCCTTTTTAAACCATTGATTTATCTTGCTTCTAGCTTGGGAGCTTCTTGCAATCTTTAGCCAATCCCTACTTGGTCCTACAACATTAGATGATGTTAGTATCTCAACAATATCTCCATTGTTTAGCTTGTATCCAAGCGGTACAATTTTACCGTTAATCTTTGCTCCCATCATACTGTTACCGACACCACTATGAATTGCGTATGCAAAGTCAATAGGTGTAGAACCCGATGGAAGGCTTTTTACGTCGCCTTTTGGAGTAAACACAAAAACCTCATCTGTAAAAAGATCAATTCTGAGTGTTTTCATAAACTCGTCAGCATCCCGCATATCATTCTGCCAGTCCAGAAGCTGCCTCAGCCATGCAAGTTTAACATCCAGTTTCGAATCTTTGCTTCTACCTTCTTTATACTTCCAGTGAGCTGCAATACCATATTCTGCCACACGATGCATTTCCCATGTCCTGATCTGTACTTCAAAAGGAATTCCTTCTTTTCCGATTAATGTTGTGTGAAGAGATTGATACATATTAGGCTTAGGCATTGCAATATAGTCTTTGAACCTACCTGGGATAGGCTTATACAGCTCATGCACTGCTCCTAGTGCAGTATAGCAGTCCTTTACAGAATCAACAATTATTCTTACCGCAAAAATATCATAAATCTGTTCTAAAGTCTTATTCTGCCTGTACATTTTTGTATAAATACTATAAAAATGCTTAGGTCGTCCTTCAATTGTCATTTTTAGGCCAAGTTCCGTAAGCTTGTTCTTGAGAGTATTAACTATATCGCTTAAAAAGGTTTCCCTTTCTTTTCTTTTCTTTGAAATCTTTTCAACAAGATCATAATAGATTTCAGGCTTAAGATACCTCATGCAAATGTCTTCAAGTTCCCATTTTATCTTGAATATCCCTAGCCGATGAGCTAAAGGCGCATATATTTCAAGTGTTTCTCTAGATGTAGCAATTCTCTTCTCCGAAGGTTTGTACTTTAGCGTGCGCATATTGTGAAGCCTGTCCGCAAGCTTGATAAGTATAACTCTTATGTCCTTAGCCATTGCCAGAAACATTTTTCTAAAATTTTCAGCTTGTTCTTCTTCTTTGGAGGTAAATTGAATTTTACCTATCTTGGTAACTCCGTCAACCAGATCAGCAACTTCAGCTCCAAATTGTTTTTTAATTTCCTCATATGTGCACGTAGTATCTTCAATAGTATCGTGCAAAAGAGCGGCAACAATGGAGGTTATGTCCATTTCCAGATCAGCTAATATATTTGCAACCTCAACTGGATGAATTATAAATGGGTCACCTGACACTCTTTGCTGACCATCATGAGCAGACTTGGAGACTTTATATGCCATTTCCAGCAGCCTTAATTCGTTATCAGAGCAATCATTCTTCAATTTTTCTACTAGACGGATATAACCATCAGACATTAAATCATTCCCTCTTAAGGTTCTTTAACTTAAAAATTGCGCTTTTGGTTTTAAAAAAACTGATTTCACTTACATAATCAGTAATGATAAGTGTGTAGCAAAAAACAATTAGCTTTATTATGCCATAAAAACCCAATGATATTGCTACACAAATATCATTTTGCAAATCGTAATATAGAAACAATTATAAATGAACTATAGATTCAATCTTATAGTCATTTAACTTTTCTCTTCCTTTCAAAACATCCAGCTCAACAAAGAAAAGAAGACCTACTACCTCTCCCCCCAATTGTTCAACAAGCTTTATATTGGATTCAATAGTACCGCCTGTTGCAAGTAAGTCGTCTACAATTAAAACCCTCTGACCTGGTTTTACGGCATCTTCGTGTATTTCCAAAGTATCAGTCCCATATTCAAGCTCATACTCAATCTTTAAAGTTTTGTACGGAAGTTTGCCCGGTTTTCTTATAGGTGCGAATCCAATTCCCTTTGCATAGGAAATTGGTGCTCCAAATATAAATCCTCTTGACTCAGGGGCAACGATAAGATCAACAGCCCCAAAGGAATCTACTTTTTCAGTCATCTGATCAAGCGCTTGTTTGAAGGCCTCACCATCCTGCAAAACAGTTGTAACATCAATAAAGTCAATACCTTCCTTAGGAAAATCAATTACATGTCTCAATTTTGATTTAAAGTCCACTAACTATCCCTCCAGATATTCTCTCAATTCTCTCATTTTTTTGTATATATTTGAATTGTCGAGTTTGACCTTTCCACTGTTTGTAAGGCTTACAGATAGCGAATTTGTCCCTGTAGCACTTGACATTACAAGACCAAGCTCCTCAAATATTTCAATACACTTTTTTGCTTTGTAAAAATTCATTCTAACTTTGTATGTTTTTGATACACTGTATGCAAAAACAAATATATCATCTATAAGTATAGTCTTTGTACTATATTTTTTCAACTGGCGATAACAAGCTTCCAAATCACTTCTTTCAGGAATAATGACACTTAGTTTTGAAAAGTCAGCGCTGGCATTTGCAACAATAACATCAACTCCCTCGGTCTTTTCCATTAGTCGTGTTAAGTATGCTTCACCAAGCCAGGTCCCATAAAAAACTACATTGTCAACATCTCTAAATTCCGTTGTGATAGGGTTCGGATTAATATAAACAGATATTCCATCAATATCAAAAATATTAAAATCAGTATAACAGATTTTTAATTGTTTTTTAAGATTTACATAAGATTTTTTTATTTTTTTACTTAATTCTCGTATATAATCAATTGAATTACTAACCAATGCAACCTTTTTTCCCATTTCTCTCAGATTCAATACTTTATCAGTAATCAAGGCAGAATCAATAATTTCAAAGTTCCCTTTTGTAGGTTCCTCAAACTTTAGATAACCATCCAAACTTTTATAATAGGCATAGTCCAACATAAGATCATCATGCAGCCTTAAATCTTTCATCTTTAACTGAACCTTTTCAGTATTATTCCATCTATTTATTTCTAAGGAACCAATTACATCAAATGCCAAGTTATTATTGATTTTACCAAACAAATCACCCATATTGAACCCAATTGCGTCAGTAAGCAAATCCTTATCCCGAAATCTTATCTTTAAATGCTTTTTATCACCTACAGTACGTATATCATCAATTTTAAGATTACCGTATTCAAACACAGGAGCTGGATTGCCCATGCCAAAAGGCTCCATAAGCTCAAGCTCTTTTACACTTTCTATATTAAGATCATCCTTGTCCAAACTCACATCAATATAAACTTTGGGATAAAAGTCCTGTTCATTGAGCATTTTATCTGCATATAGGTTAATTAATTCTCGGAACTTTTCAATATTTTCTTCCTTTATTGTCAAACCTGCCGCCAGCTCATGCCCTCCAAAATCGTCAAGATACTCTTTACAGTGTTCTAATGCACTAAAGAGGTTAAACCCATCAATACTTCTGCCTGAGCCCTTTGCAAAACCATCCTCAATTGACATAACTATACACGGTCGCATGTAACGTTCGGTTATTCGCGATGCTACTATTCCGATTACGCCCTGGTGCCAGCTTTCTCCATATGTAACTATTACTCTTTCTTTATTGACATCAATTTGCTCTTCAATAAATTTAATTGCTTCTTCTAGGATTTTTGCTTCAGTTTCCTGCCTAAATGTATTTTCTGAGTTTAGCTCAGCAACTATTTCAAGAGCTTCGGTACTGTTGTCTGTAGTAAAAAGCTTTACACTTTTTGAAGCATCTCCTATCCTTCCTCCTGCATTGATGCGTGGACCTAAAATAAAGCCTGCAGACCAAGTATTAAGCTTACTGTCTTTAAGTCCTGAATTATCAATCAGTGTTTTAAGACCAATATTTGATGTGTCTTCCATCATTTTTAGTCCATGTTTAACTATTATCCTGTTCTCCCCAACAAGAGGCATAATGTCAGCTATTGTTCCTAAAGCGACAAGGTCAAGATAATTGTTTTGTGCATCCATAAGCCCCAATGTTTCACTAAGCGCGTGTACAAGCTTGTATACCACTCCTACTCCTGCTAGACCTTTAAAAGGATATTTGCAATCTAGTCTTTGTGGATTTATTATTGCATAAGCATTAGGTAAACAGTCTTTGCATTTATGATGATCAGTAACGATTATGTCTACTCCTTTTTCATTTATATACTCAATCTCGCTAACTGCAGTAGTGCCACAGTCTACAGATATAAAAAGGGAATACTCATGAAATAGCAATTTATCAACTGCATCTTTAACAATGCCATAACCATCTTTTACTCTATGAGGTATGTAGAAATCGACATCTTTTGTCATAGATGAAAGAAAATTGTACAAAACTGATGTGCTTGTCACTCCATCTGCATCGTAATCTCCATATATCAGTATCTTTTCACCATTGTCAAGTGCCTCTAATATCCTTTCAACAGCCTTGTCCATATCCTTTAGAAGGAATGGACTGTAAAGGTCACTTAAGGAGGGGGACAAAAATCTTTTTACCAAAGTTTCATCCTCAATACCTCGGCTTAGAAATACTTTTGCTAGCAGACTTGAAATTCCTGCACTATGTGAAAAACTTTCAATCTTTTCTTCATCAATGTTGTTATATATTCTTATCTTCTTGTCTAATTGCATTTTTTCACCTTTTAACGCTCTAATAAAAAAGCTCGATTTTCATCGAGCTTTTTTATTTTAATTTCGTTTTAACTATCTGACTTACCGTTTTTCCATCAGCTCTACCTTCTATCCGAGGTTTAATCTCCTGCATCACTTTTCCCATATCCCGGATAGTGCTTGCACCTGTCCTTTTGATTGTTTCATCAACAATTTTAACAATTTCATCTTCAGTCAACTGTGGCGGTAAATAACCATACAGTATGTCAATTTCAGTTTTTAGTCCATCTATCAGATCCTGCCTCCCGCTTTTTTCATATTCGGGTAAGGCATCTGTACGCTTTTTTAATTCTTTTGCTATTACAGTGATTATACTGTCATCATCAAGAGTAACACGGTCATCTTTTTCCACCTGAAGAACTGCTGATCTTATCAACTGGACAACATTTTTACGGATTACATCTTTACTTTTCATTGCTGTTTTTAAGTCATCAAGCAGTTTTTCCTTTAGGGACATAAAAATCCCCCCATTTTTGTACTAATATAATATCGTTTGTTATGGAAATCAAAATACTATATGCTGCATGAAACTATTTAAACTTTCTTTTTCTTGCAGCCTCAGATTTTTTCTTTCTTTTTACGCTGGGCTTTAAATAATGCTCACGTTTTCTAACTTCAGCGAGGACGCCTGACTTTGCGCATTGTCTTTTAAATCTCTTTAATGCACTATCGAGAGACTCATTCTCTTTAACTCTTATTTCTGCCACGTGCTTTCCCTCCCTCCGATGACAACAATTGTGCCGGGAATAAGCTTGCCTTAGTTGCACTCCACCGGAAAATGCTTTACACAGCACACACTACATTATATTTAATTATGAATTTTGTGTCAACTACATTTTAATATCTTTGTGTTCTTTGTGGCAGAGTGCATGAAGAACGCATTAAGCATTTACATATTATTAATCAAATTCCTAACAATAAGCTCGCAATTCCAAAGTAAAAAATAAGTGAAAGGGCATCCACAATGGTGGTAATAAATGGGCTTGCCATAACTGCCGGGTCAAGTCCTACCTTTTTTGCGACCATAGGGAGAGTGCAGCCTGCAAATTTGGCTATGAATACAGTTATCGCTAGCGTAATACAAACCACTGCTGCTATATAAATATTAATAGTATCAATAATAGTTAGCTTAAGAAAATTAATTACCGCCAATGCAATTCCACACAAAACAGCCACCCTGAACTCTTTCCATACAACATGTATAATATCTCCAAAATCAAGCTCATTTAAAGACAAACCTCGAATAATTGTAACCGATGACTGACTTCCTGCGTTTCCTCCGGTATCCATGAGCATAGGAATATATGCGGTAAGTATTACATATGTTTTCAATGCATCTTCAAAGCGAGTTATTATCATACCGGTAAAGGTTGCTGAAATCATAAGGAAAAGCAACCAAGGTATGCGGCTTTTGAATATCTCAAAAACAGTATTTTTAAGGTACGGCTTGTGGGTTGGAGTGATAGCTGCCATCTTTTCTATGTCTTCTGTCGTTTCTTCTAGTAGTACGTCTAAAACGTCATCTACAGTAATAATACCAACAAGTCTCGACTCCTTATCAACTACTGGTAAAACCGTTAAGTCGTATTTGGCAAATAATCCAGCAACTACTTCCTGATCCTCGATAGTGTTAACAAAAATAACATTCTGATCCATAACATCAATGATCTTTTTGTTATCTTCAGAAAGAATTATTGTTTTTATGGTAATTATCCCCACAAGGTGATTAACACTATCTGTAACATAGCATGTATCTATTGTCTCGCTGTTCATTCCCTTTTTTCTTATCTGATTTATAGAATCAGCAATGGACATATCAGAACGCAGGCTGACAAACTCAGTTGTCATAATACTTCCAGCAGAAAACTGGGGATATTTAAGTATTATGTTTATCATTACTCTAGCCTGTGAATTTGAGTTTTTCAGAATTCGTTTTACAACGTTGGCTGGCATTTCTTCCAAAATATCTACTATATCATCTATATACAATTCATTTACAACATCTCTAAGTTCTGTATCAGAAAAACTGTGTATTAACACTTCTTGTTGTTCGGTATCCATTTCAACAAAAGTATCAGCTGCAAGATCCTTTGGTATAATTCTAAATAATAAAGGAGTATGCTTTTCTGATATATCCTCAAAAAGGGCGGCAATATCAAAAGGTTGCATAGCAACGATAATCTGTACAATGTCTTTATACTTTTTCTCATCAAGAAGTTTAATAATATTATTTTCTATTGATTCTTTTGCCATTAGCCTTACCTCCTATGAATCTGCTTTTAAAAGTGTGTACAGATTTTTAGTTCACTTTTTCATTACTATTATACCAAGGGAAACTATAAATGTCCTAAATATTTAACACTTGTGGCAACTCCGGATTTTGTATAGTATACCATACAATTAGAAACACTAATACCATAATCAACAACGCTGCATCAGCACTGATCCCAGTTAACTTAAATCTACCGATTGTACCACTCCGATTCTTATCAAATTTACTAAAATCTGAGATCATATGAGTTCTCATTGCTTTTCCCAAATTATGAAAAAATCTGGTCACTAATTGAAGTAACTCCTCACCCATCCGAAAAAGTGTTACAATTTTCAAAGCTACCAGCTTTCCCAACCCCTCCAGTGTTAACCAGACAGGAGGACACCAATGAAATGCTCTGCTTTTAATCCCCCCATAGCACACGAATGTACCAAGGACTAAGGTAATTAGCATCCCTAAGACATTGCCTAGCTCCCAAAATGATAAGCTATTCATGTTGGAAGCAGCATTACCCATACCTAATGCTTTAGCTGCAGGTATCACTGCATAAGTGGGGAAAACCTTAGGTGCTAGTCCAAATCCCACCATAACAACGATTAGCAAACTCATGGGCACCAGAAGTCTTGGTGATACTTTATCAAAAGTCCTAATCTTAGAAGGTTTCCCAAAAAACATCAGATAATACAGCTTAGTAAAGGAAGCAGCTGTACCAACGCCTACCAACAAAAACACCCGTTCTACCCAGACAACCCATGTTGTTCCGGTTTCAGCAGCTAAACTGACTGCATGGTGGAGCATCGTCTTACTAGCATAACCATTTAACCCTGGCGCACCTGTAATGCCTAAAACAGCTATGAACATAAACACAGCGGTCATGGGAAAATGGCGCCAGAGTCCTCCAAGGTTATATAAATTTGTTTCTTTGGTTTGAATATAAATAATTCCAACGCCCAAAAACAATGCGGTTTTAAATAAAGCATGATTAATAACATGGTAGATAGCACCTAAGAGAGCTAGCCCGCCATTTGAACCTAAATATAGACCAAGCCCCAGTCCTAAGATAATATAACCCATCTGACTGATGCTATGGTAAGCCAAAAGCCGCTTAGCATCACTTTGGAGCAAAGCTGCTGCAACACCTACCAGCATTGTTATTGTACCTAAAGACGCAAGACAAGGTCCTAACCAAGCAATCCCATCTCTGGATTCCATACCCCAACCAACAAACTCACCTACCCGGATCAAACCATAAGCTCCCACCTTAATCAACAGTCCAGAAAGGAGTGCACTCCCAGGAGTTGGTGCCACAGAATGAGCATGAGGTAACCAAAGATGCAAAGGAACCATTCCCGCCTTAATCCCAAATCCCACTACAAAAAGAATAATACTAAATGCAAACATCCTAAAATCCAAAGCAGTGATAAATCCTGTGCCGATAGCTGGTAACACATCAGTAGCCGCACCCATCAACACAATCCCAAAAGCAAGAAAAAAGCCCCCTACAATACTGAAAAACAAGTAAAAATAACCGGCTCTGATTGCTTCTTTGTTCCATTTATGAATAACCCAGAAGAAGGATGTGATAGTCATCAGCTCAAAAAAAAGCAGCATTGTTATAAGATCACCTGCCAGAAAAATCCCTAAGACGGCTGTTATTGTCAGTAATGTACAAAACTCAAAGCCTAATGACCCATCTTCATGCTTCAAATATTCTTGATTATATATTGAAACAACAAACCAGAGGAATGCTGCAAGCATTACAAAGATGATCGATAAATGATCGGCATAAAAGGTAGGCGTAAATGGGCCAAAAAGTGGAATTCTAAAGCTTATTGGTCCTTCTTCAAAAACACTCTTTACTCCTATACCTCCCAGAACAAGAACAATAGCACTGGTGATTGAGGATATATTTATCTTTAGGCTTCGCATGAGGAGTAAGGCAAACGCTCCAATCAGGGGAACAGCCAGAATGATTATTAACAACATAATTTAATCTCCTTTTTTTAGAAAAAATAATTAACAACTGCCTGAACAAAAGGCCAAACTATCCCTGGGAACAGACCAGTTATCAAAGAAACTGCAGCTAAAAGGAATACTGGCACAAGCATAAAGACAACTCTTTTGCCCTGCTCAATATTCGCTCGGGTTCTTTCACCCTTAAAAGCATCCACAATAATAGGAATAAAACAAACTGCATTGATGATGCCGCTTCCAATCAATACCAAAGCAAGGGGCCATCTCCCCTCCGCTACACTTCCCCTCATCAAGTAATATTTCCCCCAAAAGGTATTAAGGGGTAGCATTCCAATCATTCCTAGAGTTGCGATACTAAAGGCGATCATGGTTTTAGGTAATAACCAACCAATGCCACCCATCCTGCTTATCCTTGTCTCACCAGTCTGCTCAGAAATGATTCCCGCACAAAAGAATAGCACAATTTTTGATGTAGGGTAACATATCATATGCATTATCGCTCCAGCTAATCCCCAGGGTTGTAGTGTAAGAGCACCTAATAAAATATATGAAAGGTGACTGATAGTTTGGTATGCCAACCTCTTTTTCAAAACATCTTGACGCGCAGCAATGATGACTCCTAGCAAAATAGTAAAACCTGCCACCCAAAGAAACAAGGCATTAATACCCAGCTGTCTTACAAGAGCATGCCCAAACACAGAATACACAACCCTTAAGATTCCATATATGCCAGAATAGACAACTGCAACAGCATGTAGCAGAGCACTTACCGGGGTCGGAGCTACCATGGCTGCAGGTAGCCACCTATGCAGTGGCATAATAGCTGCTTTGACACCAAAGCCACTAATAAATAGCAATAAGAGCCATCCAAGTCCCGACCCAAGACTGCCTGCAAGAATAGGTCCACTCGCAAAATCAAGCTTTCCGGCATATACATAGGTTATTACAATAGCAATCAGGATTGCCCCTGCGCCAGCAAGACTGTATAGAATATACTTTTCTCCAGCCTTCAGTGCTTTTGGACTGCGTTCTTGAATCACCATAGGATAAGTGGCAAAAGTAAGCAGTTCATAAAACAGGTACAATGCAACAAGGTTACCTGAGTAGGCAATTCCCAAAGTCATACTTAAAGATATAAGAAAAAATATATAATAAGTGCGCTGTTTATGTTTTCCATCCATATACCCAAAAGAATATATAGCTGTAATAAGCCATAGGGTTGAGGCTATAAGTCCAAAAACCATCCCTAATGGATCTGGGTCAAGACTAAAGGTTAATCCGCCAAACTCACTAGCCAGTCTGACACTCTCGCCAGCAAAAACCTTCAAAGCAACACCCCAGCTGAAAATCATACCGCATGTGCAAAAAAACAATACAATAAAGTTACGAAGACCTCTTTTGGTCTGTGGCAAAAAGGCTACAACTAGACCGCCAACCACTCCACTTAACAAAGCTAGAATAAGTGCAATCATCTATAAATCTCCTCCCTTGCTCTATCAGAGCATCAACAACTCAGCAGCAGCTCTACGTGCAAGTTCCAGAATGGGTCCCGGTACTACACCTAAAATTACTACTACAGTTGATAGCAAAATAAGCGAACATTTCTGCGATAAACCCGGATCCTTCCATTCCTCTTCTGGCGCCGGTTCAAAGTAGGCGATCCGGATAACTGGAAAAAGGTAAGCGGCGCAAAGCACGCTGCCAAAAATAATTATAACCGCAGGTATGATGTTCCCAGCTTCCAAACTTCCAAGGAGAAGATGCCATTTACCAACGAAACCAGAAAATAGTGGTACGCCAATCAGACTCAAACTAGCTATTGTAAAGGTAGCCATTGTTATTGGCATTTTTCGACCAATACCTTTTAACTCACTAATCTTTTTCTTCCCTGTAGCAGCTAGTATTGCACCTGCAGCTAGAAATAGGGTTGATTTGATCACAGCATGGCTAGTTAGATAAAACAGTGCTCCTGCTAAACCCTTTTCGTTCATAAGACCAAAACCTAAATAAATATAACCTACCTGAGCAACAGTAGAAAAGGCAAGTCTTCTTTTTAATTCATCTTGCGTAAGTGCCGACAAAGAGCCACCGATAATAGCCACCAAACCCAAAAACACCAGTATCCTGTTCACAGCGAATTCTTGCATCAATTCTGGACCAAATACGCCATACATGAATTTTAAAAAACAAATAAGATATCCCTTGACAGCAATTCCGGACAAGACTGCACTTGCAGGGGTCGGCGCTTGCGAATGGGCATCCGGCAACCAAACATGTAGTGGAAAAAGCGCCGATTTGACCCCAAAACCGACCAAAATAAAGCTAACTGCCATCCATACCACATGGGGATTATCCTGCCAGACTTGCTTCAACTCTTGGGAGGCAAATCCCATATTCAGATGCCCTGTAGTTATATATATAAATCCGATGCCCCCCATCACAAGTGCAGAGCCAAGTGTTGCCAGTATTAAGTAAGTAAAGGCAGCTTCAGCAGCCCGAGGATGTTTACGAGCACTTACCAAACCACAGCAGCTTAGTGTAGCTACTTCTACCAAGACATATATATTGAACATATCATTTGTTACTGCCATTCCGGCTAGAGCGCCACCCAGCAACAGATAGAGCACATAAAAACGGGTTATGCGTTCATTGCTCCCAACCTCTTCGGTAAGATTTCCCTTAGCAAATATTGCTACCGGAAAGCAAACGCCGAATATAATAAGCAAGAATAATGCCGCCAGACTGCCAACCTTCAGCTCTATACCCCATGGAGCTGGCCAGCCACCCAGTTGATAGATTATTTGAGTACCATTTTGCTTAAGAACTGTATATGCAAGATATCCTGCGCACACAAGCCCCAAAGCTTCAGCAAAAATCACCAGACCTTCTACCAATCGCATCCGACGAGTAAATGTCAGTAAGATAAAAGCTATAAATAAAGGAACGATAACAACAAATACAGGCAAGTTAGCTTTAATTGAAGCTATCACTTTTCCTCCACCTCGTTTCTCATCTGTGCAATTCGTTGAGCATCTACAGTACCGTATGTTTTGTATAATCGAATGATAAGTGCTAAAGCAAAAGCGGTTACACTCACACTAACAACAATACCTGTCAACATCAAAGCTGACGGAAGTGGATTAATATATACCGACTCGACATTAGCTTTATCGAAGACTGGTACAGCGCCACCCCTAATATTACCCCCAGCAACAAACAGAAGAAAAATTGAGCTTTCCATAATATTGATTCCCAACAGCTTCTTGAGCAGATTCGATCGTGTCAGTACAGTAAGACCCCCGATCATGAACAGAATGGCAGCGATACAATACGGATAGTTGATAATCAGTTTTTCAAGTAATATTTTCATCATTCGTCCTCCACCATTATAAAGAATAACGTCACCATCGTACTAGCTACTCTGATACCAACACCAAGACCAATGAGTGAAATAAGTCCCGCTGAAGATAGTGCACCCGGTACCCCAAGATCAATGCCTGCTAGCTTGTTTGTCAAAAATGGAACCCCCTTAAAAATTCCTACCATTCCCATAATTCCATACCATAATGTACCATAGCTCTCAGTAAAGATAAGGACTTTTTCAGGCAGTTTAGCACGTCCCTTGTCAATACCGTATATCGTAGAGAATGCAATAAAACTTAGCCCAACAATAATCCCTCCTGCGAAAGATCCCCCTGCAGATACATGACCATGAAGAATTACATAAATCCCATATATAAAAACAAAAGGCAAAATGATGGATGCTACGCGTTTTAATATAAAGTCTTTCATTTATTACTCACTCCCTTATTTGAAAGCTTCAGAGTAATGACTACAGCAAGTGTTGCAGTAAAAAGCACAACCGTTTCGAACATTGTATCGTATGCCCTGTAATCAAGCACAATTGAAGTGACCATATTTAATGCTCCTGTATCATCCAAAGCCCTATTGATATAACGCTCCGAGACTTGGTTGTGGACGGGATTGTCCGGCATTCCATAAGGGGGTAGCTCCGCTACTGAAATAAGTGTTCCATAAGTTGCCAACAAAATCACAAGAAGAATTAGTAAATTTCTTAACTTCACTACTATTCCTCCTTCCGGTTGGTGCGAAAAACTACCACCATCATTAATACCGTCATAGATATCCCTGCAGCAGCTTCTGTAATTGCAAGGTCAGGAGTATTCATCTGCAGCCATATAAGAGCCATCGTCAAACTATATACACCAAAAATTATAATTGCATGCAACAGATCCTTGACAAAATACATAGCTAATGATGCTACTACCAAAGTTAGTAAAAGCACCATGATCCAGTAGTCAGCGGCTATAAATTTCATAAGATCATCCCTTTCTCAATCTTGTATTTTTCACTGGTTGGACTCCATGAATTAAGCCAACTTTGGCTACCAAATGCGTCATAGTGGGATTAATTGTCCAAAAAAGAAACAGAATTACCATAAGTTTGAGGCGTAGTACCCAACTGGGACTGAGTAAAAAAAGTCCAAGTGCAATCAAACCCACTCCAAATGTATCACCCATACCTACTGCGTGCATGCGGGTATACGGGTCAGGAAACTTATATAATCCCAATGTCCCTAGCCCAAACGCTAGAAACGATCCCGAAAAGCAGATAAACACAATCCATTTAATCATGAGAAACCCCTTCCTCTCTTTCTCCTTCAAATCCTTTTAACCCAGGTATCTTAAGTTCCCAATCACCAGGAGCAAGCACCTTGAGTATCCATAATCCTCCCACAAACCCGGATAGCATAAAAACAAAAGCTATATCAACAAACCCATATTCCTCTCCTGCAAAAGCTATCAGCAAAATTATCACACAAACTTTGCTTGTGATAGCATTAATGGAAATAAGACGATCAATAACTGTCGGACCGATTATTGCCCGTAGTAGCACTAGTAGAATTAAGACCATTATCCCAGCCATTATCCATTGCATGCTTATCACCCCTTTCCATCTTTGTTTCCAATTTTATGATTTTATCAATGAGTCGCCAATATAAAATGTCCTTTGCTGTTTCTTCGGTAAGTGCATGTATTATAAACCTGCCAGTTTCAGGATCAATATCAACTGTCACCGTGCCGGGAGTTATAGTTATACAAATTGCAAGAAACACTCTTCCCCAGTTACTTTTAAGATTTGGTTCCATTACCACAAACATTGGTTTTGCTGAAGGTCGAGAAAAAAGTAATGTCTTAGCTACAGCAATATTTGACTGAATTATGTATCCAATCAACAACACAAGACAGTGACCTAAACGCATTAAATCTGGAATCGAAGGTACATCAGGCAATCTTCCATCAAGATCGTGCCAAAACCAAACAGTAATGCTGGCAACAAGTACGCCGAATATTATGTGCTGTACATCCACTTCTGCTGAAACCGCGATCCAAAATACAAACAATAATACAAAAAGAACCAGCGATCGTTTACGCATAATAAATCTCCTTCACCTAAAAAATTTTAACTATATACAAACATCCTTTTTCCCAACTTTATCATTAGGAACTTCTTTTGGAGTCAACCAGCGCCACAATAGCCGACAGAACAGCTCCTACAGTCACAGCTATACTCAGATCCATAATCACTGTCAGTATCGTAGTAATAATCACAATTAATCCATAACTGAATCGAGCCTTAGGTATTAGCTTTAAGCTTTTAAAATCAGCTGTACGGACTGAAGCAACCATAAGGATCGCTGCCAACGAGGCTAAGGGTATCCTTTTGACAATTGAGCCAAGACCCAAAACCATTAGCATCAAGAAAATAGAATGCAGAATTCCTGAAAGCCGAGTACGTCCACCATTATGTACATTAATTGCAGAGCGTGCTACAGCTCCTGAAACAGGTATACCCCCAACTATGGAAGAGGCAATGTTTCCCAACCCCTGACCAATAAGTTCCCGGTCACTATCATGTTTAACGCCAGTTATCCTGTCAGTAACCTCAGCTGATAAAAGCGCTGAAATACTACCTAATAGAAAAATTTTAAATGCTGGAATAATCAAGTGACCTATTTCTCGATAGGGCATTGCTAAAAACACTAGCTTTGGCATACTAAAGCGGAGTTCACCCACAACGTTCGGACTGTGAATAAGAAGTTCATTAACAATCAAACCGATGGCAAGACCAAACAATGATTCGGGGACTTGTTTTAAAAAGCGCATTGCTAAAATAATCGCAACCGTGGTAATCACAGTGATAGAAAGTGTTGCACGAGCATCACCTATGGCTGTCATAAAAAACAGGATAGCGACTCCATTAGTAAAACCAGCAATTACCGGTTGAGGAAGGTATTTAATGAACCTGCCAAAACGAAGCAAACCAAAAAGTACCTGCAGCAAACCTGCCAAAGCTCCGGCTAAAAACATACCGTCTAAACCAAATCGACTAACAACACTTACCAAAACCACTGTCATCGCGCCAGTAGGTCCAGCAATTTGAACACCACAACCGCCTACCGCGGCTACAACTAGACCACCAAGTATCGACGCGTATAAGCCCGCAACCGCACCTGCTCCACTTGCAATCCCAAAAGCTAAAGCAAGAGGAAGGGCTACAACAGCTGCGGTTGCTCCACCGATTACATCACCCCGTATACACTGCCAGTGTTTTTTTAAAAAATTCACCTCAAAATCACCCCATTAACATAGTAGTGACACCATTTTAGTATCCGGAACTAGTTATTTTTAACCTTCCAGACTCTTTACGAACGTAAAAAATGCGCACGCAAAAAAGCGCATGCCCGGTCTTAATGACTAGGACACAACGCTTGGATCACTCCTACGGAGTTAGCTGACGGGTTCGGGCACCCAAGTCGCCCTACCTGATGAAAATATGGATTCACCCCTAATAATGGGTCCCCCGTTTCGTTTAGGGAATTCGGAGATGACGTTATTCTTTTTATTAATTTAATGCAGTTCAAATTTTAACACAAGAATTGTGTTAAGTCAAATTAGCCCTGTCCCCAGCTCTTTTCCACCAATCAAGTGATAGTGTAGGTGAAAAACTGTTTGCCCTGCTTCTTTACCACAGTTGCTTATCAGTCTGTACCCCTTTTCAGATATGCCTACTTTTTCAGCCACCTTTTTAATAGCAAAGTGAATATCTGCTACTATTCCTATATTTTCATTATTAAGTGCTTCAATATTTGCAATATGCTTTTTAGGAATTACCAAAATGTGTACCGGAGCAACAGGATTTACATCCCTGAATGCAAGCACTTTCTCGTCCTCATACACTATAGTTGAAGATATTTCCCTTTTAATTATTTTACAAAAAACACAATCATTCACAAAAGAACACCTCTTTATATTTTTTCTGTTACATACTGCCACCAATTATTATCCACTCTTGCTTATTGTATAGCTTACTAGTCCCTATAAAGCTGGCTACATCACTACATTCTAGTGTAATAATTCTACTTTAATTGTGATTCCACTATTCTTACAGATTCTAAAAGAGCTTCATCTATTTTGGATATATCCCTGCCACCTGCCTGAGCCATATCAGGCCTTCCGCCTCCTCCGCCTCCGGCTATCTTTGCAACCTGCTTTATAATATTTCCTGAGTGAACTCCTTTAGCTATTACATCTGTAGTTGCTGTCACAACAAAATTTACTTTTTGCCCATCACTTGTAGCAAGTATCACTACGCCACTACCAAGCTTATTTTTTAGCATATCTGCAGTATTGCGAAGCGTATCCATATCCATATCGTCGTATCTTGCTTTTATTACCTTAATTCCCTTTACTTCAACTGAAGTCTTTAAAACATCATCTGTAGTAGATCCAACTATCTTGCTTCTTAACTGCTCTATCTCACGACTTGCATTTTTTAACTCTTGTAGTAATGATTCAGCCTTTTTCAGACTGTCAGCCGGATTTGATTTTAAGGCTTCTGAAACATTTTCAAGCATAATTTCTTTTTTCTTGTAGTATCCTAACGCTGACATACCGGTAAGAGCTTCTATTCTCCTTACACCTGCAGCTACACCACTTTCAGAAACAATTTTAAACAAACCAGCCTGGGAAGTTATATCAAGGTGTGTTCCGCCACATAGCTCCATACTGTAGTCTCCTATTTTCACAACCCTAACTAAATCTCCATACTTTTCTCCAAATAAAGCTGTTGCACCTTCCTTTTTAGCTTCATCCACAGCCATTTCCTTAACTTCTACTTTAATACTCTCAAGTATTTTTTCATTAACCTCATCTTCTATGCGCTTAAGCTCTTGGTAGGAAACTGATGAAAAGTGAGTAAAATCAAATCGCAGTCTATCTGGTTCAACTAGAGATCCTGCCTGGTTAACATGCGTTCCAAGAACTTTTTTAAGAGCTTTTTGCAATAAGTGAGTTGTTGTATGATTCCTCATTATATTTATTCTTCTTGATTCATCAACACTTGATTGAACAGTGTCACCTTTTTGTATATATCCTTTGGTAACTATGCCAGTGTGCAGATACTTGCCATCACTTGTCTTAGCGCAATTTTGTACATCAATTGCTCCCTTTTCCGAGCTTATATATCCTGTATCTCCTACTTGACCACCACTTTCAGCATAAAAAGGCGTTCTGTCAAGAATGACAATTATTTTATCTCCCTCACCCGCTACCTCCTCAAGTTCACCATCTTTGATAAGATAAAGGATTTTACCGTTATCTGTCAATTTTTCATAGCCTGAAAATTCAGTATGTTCCCCTTCGAGTCCAGTCAACCCATCGCCGCTCCAAGCAGAACTTTCTTTATTCTTGAGGGCTACTCTAGCTTTATTCCTTTGTACTTCCATTTCCATTTTGAAACCAGCTTCGTCAATGTCTAATCTATTTTCTTCAGCTATCTCGCGGGTAAGCTCAAGTGGAAAACCATAGGTATCATGAAGCTTAAATACTACATTGCCAGGTAAAATGTTTTTTCCCTTTTCCTTTGTTTCCTTTATAATATCGTTCAACATGCCCAGCCCTTGGTTAATCGTAGCTTCAAATCTTTCCTCTTCTGTGCGTATTACCTTTTTAATATACTCTGCATTATCTGCAAGCTCAGGATAAGCCTCTTTTGATTCTTCAATGACAACCTGCGCTGCAGTATAAAGGAAAGGCTTTTTTATCCCAAGGAGTTTTCCATGCCTTGCAGCTCTTCTTAATACTCTTCTCAAAACATAACCTCTTCCCTCATTAGACGGAAGAATACCATCTGAAATCATCATGGTCGTACTTCGTATGTGATCGGTTATAACCCTAATAGAAACATCCTTTTCATGATTTTTGCCATAATCTGTTTCTGAGACACTACAAACATGGTTAAGTATATTCCTGACTGTATCAATTTCGAATAAATTATTCACCCCTTGCATTATGACAGCTAGTCGCTCCAAACCCATACCGGTATCTATATTGGGATTTGCAAGTTTGCTGTAATTTCCTTCCTCATCACGGTTAAATTGAGTAAATACCAAATTCCAAAATTCCATATAACGGTCACACTCGCAGCCTACTTTGCATTCAGGTGATCCACAGCCTTTTTCTTGCCCGCTGTCATAATATATTTCGGAACATGGTCCACAAGGACCGACTCCATGTTCCCAGAAGTTATCCTCCTTACCCAACCGAACTATTTTGTCCTTTGAAAGACCAATATCTTTATGCCAAATCTCAAAGGCTTCATCATCCTCTTCATAAATTGATACATATAATTTATCATAAGGTATATTAACTACTTTGGTTACAAACTCCCAAGCCCATGCTATTGCCTCTTTTTTGAAATAATCTCCAAACGAGAAATTTCCAAGCATTTCAAAAAAAGTACCATGCCTTGGTGTCTTACCCACATTTTCAATATCCGGAGTACGGATGCACTTCTGACAGGTTGTAACCTTTAGTGACGGAGGTTTTTCCGCACCTGTAAAATACGGCTTAAGTGGTGCCATTCCTGAATTTATCAACAAAAGGCTCTTATCATTCTGAGGTACTAAAGAAAAACTGGGCATCCTCAAGTGCTCTTTACTTTCAAAAAAGCTTAAATACTTCTCTCTTAACTCGTTCAAACCAATTTTCTGCATAAATTTCACACCTTTAATATATCCAATAATTTTATAATCAAAGCCTGAATTTAGTACAAATTATATTAAAGTTAGAGATGCACTGTCAATACCAAAGCAAATTTAATTTATTGTTGCAGTTTTTTTAAAGCATATTTTAAAGCTTATAACGAAATAATAAATTCATAATCAATAGCATCAGAAGAGGTGGAAATTGGAAACCTACAGTGAAGTAATTGGACTTCCGGTAATATGTGTTGATAATGGAAAAAAAGTAGGCAGTGTTACTGATGTTTTTTTTAACCCAGAAAACAGAAAAGTGCTAGCCTTCTTAGTTGATTCAGCTAGTTCCGGCAGATCTAAATATGCAATCCTACTTAAAAATGTTAGAAGTCTTGGAAATGATGCCCTAATTATCGACAGCAAGAAAGTTTTAATGAAAGTAAAACCATTAAAAAGAAGTATTTTGACTGGCAATGGTAAACTGACTGATATGAGGGTTTACTCTAGAAAAGGCGACTACTTTGGATTAGTTAAGGACATATTATTTAATTACGAAACAGGTGATATTGAAGCTGTTAAGGTATCAAATGGATTAATTTCTGACATTATTGAAGGTCGTGACTTGATTCCCTTATTTGGAAAAGTTGAGTTTAGCGAGGAAATCATTCTAATAAACAGAGAGGCAGTAGAAGAAATTAGTAATACAGGTGGCGGACTGAAAAACAAGTTTAGAAATGGATAAAAACTGAAAATTGAAATTGCTTTTAGAATAATTTCAATAAATGATTGGAGAAAGGAGCACAAAAAATGAATAACAATTTTACACGAGGTTTAATAATTGGTGGGATAGTCGGAGCTACTGTTAGCATGGCAGTTAATCCAGAAGTTAATACGAGGACAAGAAAAAAATTAATGAAAAACGGCAAAAAATTATTAAAAAGATCAAGCAATATTGTCGGTGATATTATTGGAGTTTTCCGGTAGTTAAAAGAATAATCCAAGTCTATATAATTTGTTCGCACCATTGTTTCTGTATTTATAAAAAGTATGAAGCCGGGAAATTGCTTCCTGTGCTTTGTACTTTTTTATTACATGATTATTCCCAAAAAGTAAGTTGAACTAACTTCGCAAACAATTTATACTGCCGATTAAGTCGTTCGGACACCATATATTGTATGTAAAGTTCAACTAATATACTTTTTGGGTATTAATCATTACATTAAAAAAGTATAATCTCTAGTGTGTATGAAAGAGGCTTAAATGAAAAAAACAGCAGTTATAAAACTAATATCCATTATTTTACTTATCATGTTTATTATATCTATTATATATTTTAGGGTAAAAATAATAAAAATTATTACGCCTTTTTTACTTGCGACCGCTATAACTTATGTCCTCAAACCAATAGTAATAAAGCTTGAAAATAGAAAAATGTCGACTTCGGTAAGTATTATTCTTGTATATGTGCTTTTTATTTTATTTATTGCGAGCATTGTAATGTTTATAATACCTGAGTTAATGAGCAGTATTCGTGAACTCATAAATTCAGTGCCTGATATCACCGATAAATACCAAAATATGTTTGCAGGCTTACTTTTAAATATTCAAAAAATCAACTGGTCAGACGAAATTAAGTCGGTTTTATTGTATGAAATTGAAAACGGTATAGAAATGGTACAGGATTATCTTTTAAGGATACTGGGGAAAACCCTTGATACTATAATGAAAACCGTATCCTTTATTATTGATTTTGTACTAGCCTTACTTATCGCATATTATTTCATTAGAGACAGAGGTTTGTTTAAAGTACTCTTTTTATCAGCAGTGCCAAAAAGGTGGCAAAACATCCTCACTTCCACTGGAAGGGATATTAACACTGTTCTTTCAAATTTTATGCAGGGTCAGCTTTTGACAGCACTAATTATCGGTACCCTTGAGAGTATAGGTCTTAGTATTGTGGGTGTCAAGTATCCTCTAGTACTGGGACTTATCGGAGGAATTTCAAATATTATACCTTACTTCGGTCCGTTTATAGGTGCAATTCCTTCAACTGCCTTAGCTCTTTTAGACTCACCTTCAAAAGCACTATGGACTATTTTTGTTTTTGTAATTATTCAGCAGCTTGATAATATTTTCATATCAGCTAAAATAATTGAAGACCGGCTAGGACTCCATCCGGTAACAACTATTATAATTGTTATAATAGGTGAGGAGTTTTTCGGCATAATGGGTATGATACTTGCTGTACCCGTTTATGCAATACTCAAAATAATATTCAAAAGAGTGGTCAACGCACTTGCATAAAACGCTTTCAAAAGGAGGAATTAAAAGTATGTGTTTGATGATTATTTTTATTGACTATGGGTATATATATTGGTAAACTATGCTTGCTAATTAAGCAGGAATTATTAATTTTAAGGAGAGTTTATATGTTTTCACTAAAAGATCGTGTAGCGGTAATAACTGGTGCATCTTCAGGATTAGGTCTTCAAATGGCTCATGGTTTTGCCCAGCAAGGCGCTGATTTGGTTATTATGGCTAGAAGAATTGAAAGGTTGGAAGCGATAGCTGCTGATTTTAAATCTAAAGGAGTAAGATGCCTTCCAATAAAGTGTGATGTCACTAAAACAGATGAAATATACAGGTCAGCTGAACTTGTAATAAAAGAATATGGAAAAGTAGATATATTGGTCAATAATGCTGGAGCCTCAAAGAACGCCGGGGTACTCGAGATGACCGATGAAGAATGGGATTTCACTTTGAATGCAGACTTGACCAGCGTATTCAAAGTAACCAGAGCTTTCGCAAAATATATGGCCGAAAAAAAATACGGTCGAATAATTAATATTGCCTCAATTTATGGTCAGGTTGGAAATACTGCCATGGATACAGTTGCATATCATTCTTCAAAAGGTGGAGTTATCAACTTTACTAGGGCTGTTGCAGCAGAATTAGCCAAGTATAATATTACCTGTAATGCTATAAGCCCAGGATATTTTGAAACTGAACTTACAAAAGACACATTAGATACTGAAGCGTTTACCAATTTTATGAAAGTATCTGTCCCTCTTGGACGTTATGGGGCTGCAGGAGAATTAAATCCTGTTGCTATATTACTAGCAAGTGATGAGGCATCCTATATTACCGGTCAGAACATAAAAGTGGATGGCGGATATACTGCAGTTTAAAATTTGTCTGCCTTTATTTTTTTGGAATCCAATAAATTTATAATATCGTGAGGTAAAGGCGAACTAATCGTTACTATTTGGTCTGTTGCAGGGTGGATGAAGCTAACATAATGCGAATGCAGCGCTTGTCTGGATATCAATTCGGTTGCAATGTCAGAGTAGAGAGTATCCCCTACCAGAGGATGTCCTATGGACTGGCAATGCACTCGAATCTGATGGGTTCTACCTGTTTCCAGTATAAAATTAACCATTGCCGCATTGTTCAAATATTTAGTAACGTTATAGCGTGTAACAGAAGGTGAGCCGGACTCTGATACCTCTCTTAGGATGATGGAGCCTTCGGTCCTTGCGATCGGGCGATTTATTATACCCGAAGGCTCAATAGGGCAGCCGTGAACGATGCCTGTATATTCCTTGTGATACTGCTTGGACTTCATTTGATTGGAAAGCTTTTCATGTATGAATTCGTTCTTAGAAAATACGATGACTCCTGTAGTATCCCTGTCCAGTCTGCTGACCGGATGGATTTTAATTTGTTGTCCCCTGCTTATAAAATAGTGCATCAATCCGTTTGCAATAGTATTCTCAGAATGCATCCCCACCGGATGGACGACGATTCCAGGAGGCTTGTCCAAAGCAATCAGATATTCATCCTCATACAATATGCAAAGATCCATTTTGACTGGTTTCACATTTTTGGAGGTTTCCTCAAAACTTATTTCTGCTTCCACTGTATCATTTGTTTCAACTACATGGTTCATATAAACCGGAATCCGATTACAATATACTGTTCCATGATATTTGAATTTCTTTATGAGGCTATTAGAGAATCTAAATTCGTTCTTCAGGATACTTCGAACGGTTCTTCCTTTATTTTGCGAATCAACTATATAATAGAACTTCATGAAACTTCCTTTCAATATAATTCTAAGCTTTGCTACAATTCCTATACAATCCACCTTCTGCGGATATTATACTGACAATACATAAAAAATACCACTTAGTCAATATTAAATCGGAGTACACAAGCTCTTAAATAAAATGATATCAGCGCACCTTTTGTGTCAAGGTTATGAAACCAGATTGTACTCTATTGCTATGAAATGCTCTGAAAACCAGATTTCATAGCTAAACACCTTAAACCAAGAGTGAACTTATTCTCTTTTATTACCAGAATCTAGTTTGAACCAAAAGTTTAAAAAGAGACTATCCCAAACTACTTTTAAAGACAGTCTCTTTTTGGATTCAACAAAATACACAAGAGTATAGTGTAAACCACAACATACAACACCATTTGTAATCTTCAAACTAGATGCCGCTCTGCTTAAATGGCAACACCAAATATCAGATAAACATTACCATCTGTGGTGATGCATCTTTATATTAGGATCAGAAAAGCCATACACAGCTCGCTTAGGAGGCGACACTTGATCAAGCCGTTCTAGTTCTTCAGGTGTGAGAGTTAATTTGAGCGCACCTAAGCTTTCCTTAAGATGCTCAATTGACTTAGGTCCTATTATTGGTGAAGTGATTCCGTCTTGTGCAGCCACCCATGATGTAGCTACTTGAGATGGCGTAAAACCACGTTCCTTGGCTATATCTAAGACTACATCCAACACATCATATGCTCTTTCTTGCTCTATAAGGGCACTCAAGCGGGAGGATGTGCTGAACCTAGTTCCACTTGGTGGCTCTTGCCCACGCTCATACTTACCTGTAAAGAATCCTCCGGCCAATGGTGAAAAAGTAATTATGCCCATTCCATATGTCTTAGCCATTGGTATCACCTCATCTTCAATCCGCCTATCAAGAAGGTTATACGGAGGTTGCTCACATACAAACCGATTTAGACCAAGCTCTTTAGATACCCACAATGATTCCATCAATCCCCATGCTTTAAACTTAGAGGTCCCAATATAACGTATTTTCCCAGCTCGTATAAGATCGTCTAAAGCTCTTAACGTTTCGTCTATAGGTATCTCTGCATTGGGCACATGTATTTGGTAAAGATCGATATGATCGGTCTGAAGCCTTCGTAATGATTCTTCACATTGATGAATATGTGACGACGCGAACTACCGCTTGCATTAGGATCCCCATCTGCCATCACGCCAAAGACCTTAGTAGCTAAAACCACTCTTTCACGCTTACCATTTCTTTTAAGAGCCGCTCCTACAGCCTCCTCACTAACACCTCTGCCATACACATTTGCAGTATCTAAAAAGTTAATACCCTCATCTAGAGCTTTGTCAATTAAATTCATTGATTCCTCTTGCGAAATGCGGGTACCTAAATTCATACAACCTAAACATAACTTACTCACCTTTACACCAGTTCGACCTAGACTCCTATATTCCATATCTGACATCAACTTAACCTCCTCATGAAGTATGAACTAAATTACACGTGAATTTTAAATTAGCTATATAGAATACTATTTCACGAAGAATTTAGTCTGTTAGTGGGATATCTTATCATGCAGGTCACTTTTGTTCAAGTATTAGACGTGAAAAAATATTTTTATCTTAGTGCTGATGTGTCTATTCAGAGGTAGCTCAAACATATTAATTGAAGAATCATCTCTAATACAGCTAGTTACAGCGAGGCTTAGGAAAACACAATTTAAAATGCCTTAGAGTTTAGTAATGTCCGTGCTGTCCTACACGCAAGTAAGTACACGGAATTACTTAACGAGAAGGCATTTTAAATTGATTGTTTTCATTGCTGAAGCTGTATTGCAGTATTGGAGATGATTCTTCATGAAAGAAAAGCTACCTCTGAATAGACACGCTGATTATGCCTTCATCTTCAGGATAAACTTTTTTACACAGTAAAATCTGATAACCCTTTAAGCTCCTGCTTTATACCGTTGGCAAGCGCTAACGCCTTTTCCCACGTTTTTTCAGTTTCATACTTAAAAAACTCATACAGAGGATTTAGTTCCTCAGCTTCATCATATTTTTGTAAGCACTCATAATACAAGTGTTTATCCTTATCATAAATAATAAGAGGCGGCTGATTGCGTGTCATCAAATAGTAGTTTGTGAGTGTTCTTCCAACACGTCCATTTCCGTCAGCGAAGGGGTGGATAAATTGAAACTTCGCATGAAGATAAACAGCAGCCTTTAATACATCCTTCCCTGTATACTCATTTACTTCTGCAATCAGCTCTGCCATATCCTTTTCCACATTTTCTGAAGCAGATCCTACTTCATGAATACCAGTTACATAATTATGTTTTTTAAATTCTCCTGGTCGCTCCTCATTTGCAATATATCTGTGCTCATCATATGTCCCAACGGTTAGCATCTTATGAATCTCCTTGATCAGCTCTATGCTAATAGGTTCTTTTTTTATGATTATCTCCTTCAAAAATTCATAACATAGCTTTTGGTTCTTTTGCTCAAATAAAGCTTGGAGACTTCCAGTATAATTCACAACTTTTCCATTCTCAAAAATTTCCCTAGTATCATGGTATGTGATTTCCTTGTTCTCTATTTTTCCGGAATGAAATGCAAACAAAATACGGAAACTGTAAAGGTATTTATCTAGTTCGGCAGCCGATGCAATTTTATATGACTGCCATAGCTCAACAACCTTGTTATACTGTTCCATGCACACCCATCCTTTTTTACTATTTGTATCTTTGTATCATTATATCATGAATTTCGAAGAAATTTCATGATATAATTGCTATTGTGCGTTTTTTTATGATCCACGGCAGTTTAACAGTTGACTAATTTTAATAACAAAATATCAGTATTGAAACTACGCCATTAGGGCGATTTTTTTATGTCAAATTTTATTCTTTTTCATGTTGTATATTGTAGTATATTATGGTAGA
>Ga0265293_10003435_pt1 | contig 29422 bp, 27 predicted proteins | sample Munlanlewell138R_FD_192505 | JGI IMG/M metagenome (GOLD analysis project Ga0265293, IMG submission 192505) | Leachate microbial communities from a municipal landfill in Southern Ontario, Canada - Leachate well 138R | ecosystem: Engineered > Solid waste > Landfill > Unclassified | place: Canada... | reverse complement strand
CGTCCTGACCACCGCGCAGGGGATACGCATCCCCGACACCGACCATTCGCTCAAAGCCGGCGAACGCGGACCGACGCTGCTCGAAGACTTCCACATGCGCGAGAAGATCACGCACTTCGACCACGAGCGCATCCCGGAGCGGGTGGTGCACGCCCGGGGGGCCGCCGCGCACGGCGTGTTCGAGTCCTACGGCACCGCCGCGCCGTACACCCGTGCCGCGTTCCTCGCGACCAAGGGAGCCAAAACCGAAGTCTTCAACCGATTTTCGACGGTGGTCGGATCCCGCGGGTCCGCCGACACCGTACGCGACACCCGCGGCTTCGCCGTCAAGTTCTACACCGACGAGGGTAACTTCGACCTCGTCGGCAACAACATGCCGGTGTTCTTCATCCAGGACGGCATCAAGTTCCCCGACGTCGTCCACGCCGCGAAGCCGCACCCGGACCGCGAGATCCCGCAGGCCCAGTCGGCCCACGACACGTTCTGGGACTTCGTCTCCCTGCACACCGAGGCCACCCACCACGTGTTCTGGCAGATGAGCGATCGCGGCATCCCGCGGTCGTACCGGACCATGGAAGGCTTTGGCGTCCATACCTTCCGGCTGTCCAACGCCAAGGGCGAGACCACGCTGGTGAAGTTCCACTGGAAGCCGCTCGCCGGGGTGCACTCGCTGGTCTGGGAGGAGGCCCAGCTGGCCGCCGGTTTCGACCCGGACTTCCACCGCCGCGACCTGGCCGACTCCATCGAGGCCGGCGCGTTCCCCGAGTACGAACTGGGCATCCAGGTGTTGCCCGACGACGGCACCCACACCTTTGCGGGGATCGACCTGCTGGACCCGACCAAGATCGTGCCGGAGGAACTCGCCGAGGTGCAGCCGATCGGCAAGATGACCCTCAACCGCAACCCGACGAACTTCTTCGCCGAGACCGAGCAGGTCGCCTTCCACATCGGCAACCTGGTACCGGGTATCGAGCCCACCGACGACCCGCTGCTGCAGGCGCGGCTGTTCTCCTACCTGGACACTCAGCTGATCCGGCTGGGCGGACCCAACTTCACGCAGCTGCCGATCAACCGTCCGCATTGCCCGGTCAACGACATGCTGCGCGACGGGATGCACCAGATGGGCGTGCACACCGGGGTGGCGCCGTACCGGCCCAACAGCCTCGACAAAGGACTGCCGGAGGTGTCGACCGCGCAGGAGGGTGCCTACGTGCCCACCCCGCGCGAGGTCAGCGGGCCGGTGGTGCGCGCACAACCCGCGTCCTTCGAGGACCACTTCAGCCAACCGGCCGCGTTCTACCGCAGCCTGACCGAGGTCGAGAAGCGCCACCTCATCGACGGTTTCACCTTCGAGCTGGGCAAGTGCTACGAGCAGTCGGTCAAGGAACGCGAACTGGAGGTGCTGGCCAACGTCGACGCCGACTTGTGCCAACAGGTGGCCGCCGGGCTCGGTCTGCCGGCGCCCAACGGGGCCCCGCCCGCCGACGTCACGCTGTCGCCCGCGCTCTCCCAGGTCCCGGCCGAACCCGGCCCGATCATGGGCCGTCAGATCGGCATCATCGCCGACGCGGGCTGCGATCTCGCGGAGCTCTCGCAACTGGTCAAGGCGTTGTCCAAGCTGGGCGCGGTGCCGTTGGTGACCGCGCCGGCCGGCGGCACGCTCAAGAGCGGTCGCCGCAGCGTCATCGTGGAGCGGTCCTTCCTCACCGCCCGGTCGATCGAGTTCGACGCCGTCGTCGTCGCCGGCGGAATGGCCAGCGCGCCCGACATCAAGGTGGTGCTGCTCCTGCAGCAGGCCTACCGACACTGCAAGGCGTTGGGCGCCTGGGGAACCGGGCTGGATCTGCTCACCGCGGCCGGCATCACGAAGGACGATCCCGGAGTGCTCGTCGCCAAGGAAGCCGACCGTGGCTTCATCGATGCGCTGACCAGTGCGGTGGGGCTGCACCGGGTCTGGGAGCGGGAAGAGCAGGTGCTCGCCTCGACCGCGCCGCCGGTCCGTCCCGCGGCGGCCGCCAAACGTTCGCGCCGATGAACGCCGCCGAGATCGCCGCACTCCCGTTTCGCGCGGGGGCCGCCCTGCGGCACGCGCGGGTGTTCCATCCCGACGGCGTGCTGTGCGGCGGCCACCTGCGCCGGGTCGCCGACGAGGGCGACGGCCTGCCGATCGCCGGTGGTGAAGTGGTGGGCCGGATCTCGAAGGGAGTGGGCACACCCGGCGGGGTGCCCGACTTCGCCGGTCTGGCGTGGCGGACCCGCTCGGTCGCCGGCGGTCGGCCCTGGGACGTCCTGATGGTGTCGGCCAACGCGCGTGTCCTGCTGCGGCCGACCACCTCCTGGACCTCCGCCGAGTTCTCGACGCTGATGCCGTACGGCTACGACGACGAGGTGTACTGGCTGCGGGCCCGGATGACGTCGCCGACCGACGTCGCGGGGCTGGGCCTCGACGTGGTCCGTGAGCACCTGCACGCCGCGCCCCTCACCTTTGACGTCGAGCAGGCCCGCGGCCGAGGCGAGTTCACCCGGATGGCGGTGCTGGAATTCGACCGCGCGCTGGAGGGAAAGTGGCCGCCGGAGGACGTGGCCTTCGACCCGACGCTGAACGTCGCCCCCGGTGTCGAGCTGCTGCCGCGCTGGCTGACGGCGGTGCGCCGGCGCGCCTACCGCAGCAGCCGACAAGGCCGCGACGCGTGACAACAGCCTGTTCACCGCCGGTTATGGCGTTTCGGAAGCGCCGATCTGGGTATCTTTCTGCACATGCTCACCACGGTTGATCCCCGCCTGCCCGAAGCGGCCGGCGTCGTTTCGGCAGAAATCCTCGACGCGCTGCGCGGTACCGACGGCGAACGTCGGCTCGGCCAACTGGGCGCGGCGGTCGCCGATGCCGACCCGTACGGGCTGGACTTGCAGCTGGCGCTCTACGTCTGCTACGAGCTGCACTACCGCGGGTTCGCCGACATCGCCCCGGAGTGGGAGTGGAATCCGGCGCTGCTGGGACTGCGCGGACAACTCGAGCGTCGGTTCCTGTCCGCGGTGCGCGACGAGGTCGGCCCCGTCGAGGACGGCGCCACCGCCGCCGACGAGATGGCCAAGCTCGCGATCGAGCCGGCCGAAGAGATCGGCGTGTCATATCTGTTGCGCGACACCGGGACCTGGGATCAGCTGCGCGAGTACTTCGTGCACGGGTCGCTGTACCACCTCAAGGAGGGTGACCCGCACGCGTTTGCGATCCCCCGGCTCACCGGGCAGGCCAAGGCCTCCTTCGTGGCCATCGAGTTCGACGAGTTCGGCAGCGGCCGGGGCCACCAACTGCATCAGCAGTTGTTCGCCGATCTGATGGACGCCGCGGGCCTGGATTCGCGCTACTTGGGCTATTTGGGCGACGTTCCCGGCGTGACGCTGGCGGTGGTGAACCTGATGTCGCTGTTCGGGCTGCATCGCCGGTGGCGCGCCGCGGCCGTCGGGCACTTCGCCGCCACCGAGATCACCTCGCCGCCCGGATCGGCGCGGTTGGTGCAGGCGATGGAACGCCTCGGCGCCCCGGACGCCTGCGCGTTGTTCTACCGCGAACATGTCGAGGCCGACGCGGTACACGAGCAGGTGGTGCGCACCGATGTGGTGGGCACCATGGTCGAGGCGGACCCGCGGCTGGACCGCGACGTGGTGTTCGGGATCCGCGCCCGCGATGCGGTCGAGGGCCGACTGGGCCGGCATCTGCTGGACAGCTGGGCCGACGGCCGAACCTCGCTGCTGCGTCCGCTGGACTGACGCCTGCGGTCCGTCAGTTGGCGACGGCTTTATCGGCCTGGGCGGTCACGGTTTTCGCGACCTTGGCCCGGCGACGATGGCTGGTGTCGCACAGCGGGTAGTTCTTGCTGCGCCGGCACGCGCAGATGGCCACCATGAAGCGATCCGATTCGACGGTGCTGCCGTCGGGCATCTCGATGCACACCGGTCCCTCCACCATGATCGGACCGCCCGGAACAATCCGGACGGTCCGGCGGGGGTCGGCCGTCACGACTTGTCCGCGCGGATGACGACGAGTTCCTCGGTCCGTCGCCCCGGCTCGAGCAGTCGGGTGCGCTCCAGCCATGGTGCCCGGGCGGTGAGCACGGGCCCGAAGGGGATGGCCTGCCGGGCCACGACATCGGCGTCCAGGTCGGCGTCGCGCAGCTGCTGCAGCGACCGGTCGACCCCGGAGAACTCCGAGTGCACCAGGAAGAACGAGCCGCCGGGGGTCAGGAACTCCGCGACGGCCCGGCATAGCGGGTCGAGGATGCTGCGCCCGTCGAACCCGCCGTTGTAGGACAGCGGGGGTCCGGCCATCGGCGGGATCTGCTCGCGTTCGTCGTCGAAATCCGGCACGTACGGTGGATTGCTCAGGATCACGTCGTAGGGCCCGAACTCGGCCGCGCGGGTCCACGGCCCCAGGTGCACGGCGACGTCGACGCCGGCGACGGCAGCGTTGGACTTGGCCGCCTGCACCGCGTGCGGACACAGATCGAAGGCCCGCACGCTGCCGGCCCCCGCCGCGGCGGCGGCGATGCCCACGACGCCCGATCCGGTGCACAGGTCGGCGACGCCGGCTTGGGCCAAAGTACCGCTCTCGGTGGCGGTATCGATGAGCAGCTGTGAATCCTCCTGCGGCGGATAGACTTCTGCGGGCACATTTGAAGGCCAGAGATCACTTCGCGCGGTCGTCACCGGTGCTCACTTTCGTCATGCCGAATCATTACTCCCAAATGCCCCCTCGCGGAGGCGATCAAACGTCAATTTTTGCCCGACCGTCCATTCCGCGCAGGCGTTTGCCCCGGCCGGCCCCGGGGTATCTGCCGAGGTAGTACGAGCGAGGGGACCGAAACAGTGTCTGTAATCAGGAAGTCGTCGGCCGGCCGGGACCGCGTCTGGGCGGTCATGGCCGACGGATGGACCTACTCGCAGTGGGTGGTCGGCAACAGCCGGATGCGGGCCGTCGACCCGCACTGGCCGGCTCCGGGCTCGGCCATCAAACATTCCATCGGGGTGTGGCCCGCGGTCATCGACGACGAGACGGTGGTCGAGGAATCGATCCCGGGTGAGCGCCTGGTGCTGCTGGCGAAGTTCGGTGCGCTCGGCGCGGCCCGCGTCACCCTCGAGTTGCGCGACAGCGACGACGGCGGCTGCGAGATCGAGATGCACGAGGTCCCTGCGGCGGGACCGGCCAACCTGGTGCCGGACAAGCTCGCGGAACTCGCGGTGCGCATCCGTAACCGGGAGTGCACCTGGCGCCTGGCGGCCCTGGCCGAGCGGCTCGGGCCGCAGGAACTGGACTGACGCACGGTTCACAGCGACGACAGCACGTAGGACAGGAAGAACCCGCCGGTGGTGGCAAAGGCGTTGAGCGGCTGACCGTGTTCGAAGGCCTCGGGCATGAGGGTGTCGGCGACCGAGGCCAGCACTGCTCCGCAGGCGAACGCCAGCGCCAGGGCCACGGTCTCGGGGCGCAACACCCCGGCGACGAAGTAGCCGCCGATCGCGGCGGCGGCCAGCAGCGCCGCGGCCACTGACCAGGTGATCATCACCGCCTTCGCACTCATCCCGCCCTTGCGCATCTCGACGCTGCCGGCGAGGGCTTCCGGGAAGTTCGACAGGAAGATCGCCACCAGCAGCGCGAACGACGCGCCGCCCACCAACGTCACACCGAGTGCCAGGTTCTCGGGAACGCCGTCCAGCGTGACCGCCGCCAGCAGCGCCAGGCCGACGCCCCCGCGGGCCGCCGACTTCCCGCCGGACTTCTGGTTCTCGACTCGGCGTTCCAGCAGCCAGTCGATCGCGATGAACGTCGCCGCGCCCGCGAGCAGACCGAGGCCGGCCCGCCAGGGCCCGCCCATCTTGAAGGAGTCGTCGAACAGCTCGAAGGCCAGCGCGGCGATCAGCGCGCCGCTCGCGAACGCGAGCAGCACCCGCACCAGCTGTCGCGGCGGGGTCCACCTCGCCCCGATGGCCGCGCCGATGATCAGTGCGCTCGAGGCGCCGAACCCGAACAGGAGGGCTTTCAGCATCGGCCCGCCATCAACACCATGACGCTCACGCCTCCCAGCACTCAGCGGCCCGATGCCGATTCGAAGATGCTGGCCGATTACCCGAATTTGCGCAGGTCAAACGGCGACCGGCCCGGGCGGGGACGCCCGGGCCGGTCGAAAGCGCGTCGGTCAGCTGATGCCGACCACCTCCTGCGCGATGGCGGCCAGGCGGGTCTGCGCGGCCGAGACCACGCGGGCGCGTTCCTTGTGCGCCTCCTCGTAGGCGATGATCACGCGGATGTCGGCGGGCTCGGTGAGCTCCTTGACCGCGGTCGCCGCCTCGTTGACGTTGAGGTCGTCGTAGTCGGCGATCGGCAACTCGTCGGCGTCCAGCACGCCGGCCGCACCGCGCGCGGAGTGGATGACGTCGGCGGCGCCGTCGGCACCTTCGCGGCGGGTGATCTTCTCGGCGGTGTTCAGCGCCGAATCACGCGCGCCGGCCAGTGTCTTTGCGGCGATATCGCCGGTGCGCGACCCGCGGTCGACCAGGTCGGCGATGGCCGGGCGCACCGAGCGCACCGCCTCGGCGGCCCGCTCGACGCCGCGCGCCGACCAGGTCAGCGGCAGGTTCACCAGCTTCACCGCCCCGCCGGCCGCGGCCTGCAGCGGGGTCCGGCGCAGCGCGGCCGGACCACCCAGGGCGTCCTCGGCCAACACGGTGGTCAGCCAGTCGACGGTCGCGGAGTGGGCGGTGATCAGCCGCTCCGCGAGCGCCTCGATGTCCCTGTGGCCGCCGGCGACGGCCAGCGCCTTGACGTAGCGCGACCGGTCCAGCAGCTGGTTCTCCAACGCGAGGTCACCCAGCAGCGCCTCGTCGAACGGCTCGGCCTGTTCGGTCAGCGCCTTGACCGCCGCGGCGGCCCGGCCCAGGAACGGTCCGATGACGTCCGGGAAGCCACCCAGGTCGCGGATGGCCTTCTCGATGGCCTCGGCGCGGATGCGACCGTTGTGCGCGTTCTGCTCCAGTTCGGTCCGCACGGCCTCGGTCCGGGCCTGCGCCACCCGGGTCTCGGCGACCTGGATCTCGGTGTGCGTCAGGTCCAATACCGTGCGCAATTGGGCCAGCAGGGTCGCGGTGTCGATCGTGTTCTTCGTGGTCGTAGCCATATGTGTTCCACCCCTTGGAATCGAGTTTCTCTGTCGTCAGTACCGCCAGCACCAAAGCTGGGGCCCTCGGGTGTTCGGTTACCCGACGAGGCCGGGCCGATAACCGGATCTGAAGGTTGTGAAATTGCCCTCGATCCGGTGTAGGACGGCGTCGGCGTGGGCACGGCCGGCGGTGTTTGTCCCCGAGCGGGGCGGGAACTCGAACCCAGACACCGACGAAAAGAGCTGAGATGAGCATCTGCGCGACCTGCGGCAACGACTACGACAAGGCCTTCACGGTCACCTGGCACGACGGCAAGGAGGCGACCTTCGACAGCGTGGAATGCGCCGCGGTGCACCTGGCCCCCGAGTGGGGCCATTGCGGCTGCCGCATTCTGGGCCACGGCATCGAGACCGACGACGGCATCTTCTGTTGCGCGCACTGCGCCCGCAAGGACACCAACGCCGACGTCAACGACCGCGATCCGGTGCCCGCGGGCGGCTGAATCCGGCGCTGCGCGGCGCTACCGACGGAATAACGTCACCGTTATCAACGTTTATCCCATTTGTCACACGGGTAACTCTGGTCACAGTGCACAGCCGCACTGCTTCCGGACCGAAGAAAGCGACGAATGGAACATCACGATGAACACCGTTCTGTATTACCGCGTCAACGGCGCGATCTATGAGACCAGCGCCTACACCGCCGCCGACATCGACCAACTGATCCGCGATCAGGGCCTGCAGAGCCTGACCAGCGCCGACCACCAGTTCGACTTCTGGTTCAGCCCGACCACGCGCGGCTGCCAGCGTCGCGTCAACCGTGCGGCCACCGAACTCCTCTTGACCACAACGACATTCAGCGCCAAGTCGGTGCCGCTACTGCGCGGCAGCGTCGTGGTCGCCACCCATGACGCCGACGGCGATCTCGACGGGCTCAGCTGGCAGCAGTTGGCTCTCGTCGCCGAGCGCCACCGCGCGCTGACCCCGCGCGAACGACGGGTGCTCAATCGACGCATCCGTCGCACCAACCCGCCGCGCCCCGCGACCGTGCTGAGACTCCCCGCGAATGGGCGCGTCCCCGGCCGACACACCGTGCCCAGCACCGGTTCTGCGCACACTCGCACCGGCATTCATTGATCACATCGATCAATCGCACGTAAATGTGTTCTTGTCCTTGATGGATTCGACACTTACCGTCATTAGTGTCGACCATCACAGGCAGAGCCCCCGGCCCGCAGTAGGCGCCGCGCGAGATCTGCACTGAGTCCCTACGCCGCGGCAGGTGGTCACAACCCGACCCCCCGTCGTGTGCAGAGGAAGGCTCCCATGACACTCGCCCCGCCGATTCGCGTGCAATCGGTCATCGATGACACGCCAATGAATGTGAAGCGCTGGGGCGTGGTTGCGCTCTGCTTCGTCATCGCCCTGCTGGACGGCTTCGACACCCAGTCGATCGCGTTCATCGGGTCCTCGATCGCCGAGGAATTCGCCATGTCGACCGCCGCGATGACGGCGGTGATCACGGCGAGCACCGTCGGCATGGCGCTCGGCGCGATCACCCTGGGCTCGGTCGGCGACCGGATCGGACGCAAGCGCGCAATCCTGTTGGCGCTGACCATCTTCGGATTCTTCTCCTTCCTCGGCGCCTTCGCCCAGGCGCCGTGGCAGATCATCCTGCTGCGTTTCCTCATCGGCCTCGGAATGGGCGGCGCCACACCGTCGCTGCTGGCCCTGGCCGCCGAATACAGCCCCGTCGGATCCCGCAAGATGTCGATGACGCTGGTGCTGCTGGGCCTGCCCGGCGGCGCGATGCTCGGCGGCGTGGTGGCCGCGGCCTGGTTGCCCGTGCTCGGCTGGCGCGGCATCTTCCTGCTCGGCGGTGTGCTGCCGCTGATCCTGCTGCTGATCGTCGTGCTGGTCCTGCCCGAGTCCCCGAGCTACCTGGCCACCCGCGGCGATGCCGCCAGCCAGGCCAAGGCGCGCAACCTGTTACAGCGCATGACCGGGGCGACCCTCCCCGAGGGCACCGTCTTGCAGGCCGAGCAGGCCGACGACGACGAGAACGCCGGATCGATCCGCGCCCTGTTCGACAGCGCCTACCGCAACTCGACCATCACCATCTGCGCGATCTATCTCGCCAACTGGGTCGCCTGGTTCCTGCTGCTGCAGTGGACCCCGACCGCGCTGCACCAGGCCGGACTCTCCAAGGAGCAGGCCGCCTCCGGCACCATCGTGGTCAACGGCGCCTTCATCCTGTTCTCGTTCCTGGTGGCCGCGCTGCTGTCCCGGGTGGCGATCCGGACGCTGCTGCTCGGCATGTTCGGCGTGGGCATCCTGGTGGCGCTGGGCCTTTCGGTCAGCGGCTCGAACTGGACCCTGACCTTCCTGTTGATCGCCCTGGCCGGCTTCGGCATCGGCGGCCAGCAGCTGGTGTTGAACTACCTGATCGCCGAGACCTACCCGACGCAGTTGCGCGGCACCGCAACCGGTTTCTCCATCGGTGTCGGGCGCACGGGTTCGATCATCGGTTCCGCGCTCGGTGGCGCGCTGCTGAGCAGCGTCGGTGTGGGCGGCTACTTCGGCTTCATCGCCGTGCCGCTGGCCATCGCCGCGCTGGCGACCTTGACACTGCGTTCCCGGCAGCGCAACTCCTCCTCCGAGGACCACGACGACGAGGGGCTCGCGCTCACCGGCCCGGAGCGGTAGGCCGGCGACCCGCAGACTCCGTTCCCCGGTGGTTTCAACCACCGGGGAACCGGGGAAACCGGCTGCCGGAGAAGGGCGGTTGCGCGGTGGATGTTCCTGGCTGGGTGTGGGCTCTGACGATCGCCGGAATTGCCGGCCTGCTCGCCTTCGACTTCGTCTTCCACGTGCGCAAGCCGCACGTCCCCACGCTGCGCGAGGCCGCGGTGTGGTCGTCGCTCTACGTCGGCATCGCGGTGCTGTTCGGGGTGGGGGTGCTGGTCTTCGGCGGGGTGGACCCCGGCTCGGAGTACTTCGCCGGCTACGTCACCGAGAAGGCCCTGTCGGTGGACAACCTGTTCGTCTTCCTGGTCATCATCGCCAGCTTCCGGGTGCCCCGCGAGGACCAGCAGAAGGTGCTGTTGTTCGGGATCATCTTCGCGCTCATCGCCCGCTCCGGCTTCATCTTCCTCGGGGCCGCGCTGATCAACACGTTCGCGTGGGTGTTCTACGTGTTCGGCCTGATCCTGCTGCTGACCGCCGGCGGCCTGCTCAAGCCCGAGGACGGCGAGGAGTCCCGCGGCGCCGACAATTTCGTCATCCGCGCGGCCAAGAAACTGATCCCCACCAGCGAGCACTACGACGGGGACAAGCTGACGACCGTTGTCGACGGCAAGCGGATGCTGACGCCGATGCTGCTGGTGATGGTCGCCATCGGCGGCACGGACATCCTGTTTGCCCTGGACTCGGTCCCGGCAATCTTCGGTCTCACGCAGAACGTCTACCTGGTCTTCACCGCGACGGCGTTCTCGCTGTTGGGCCTGCGCCAGCTCTACTTCCTGATCGACGGCCTGCTGGACCGGCTCATCTACCTGTCCTACGGCCTGGCCGCGATCCTGGGCTTCATCGGCGTCAAGCTGATCCTGCACGCGCTGCACGAGAACAACGTGCCGTTCATCAACGACGGCGAGCCGGTCACGGTCATCGAGATCAGCACGGGCATGTCGTTGTCGGTGATCATCGGCGTGCTGGTGGTGACCGTGGCCGCCTCGTTGCTCAGCCCCAAGGGCAAGGCGCAGACGGCGATCTCGAATGCGCGCCGCTACGCCACCGCCTACCTCGATTCGGAGTACACCCACGACGCGGGGGAACGCGAACGCATCTTCGGCGAGCTGCTCAAACAGCGCGACCGGATCCTCGAGCTGGGCCCGAAGTACCGCCAGATGGTGCGCGACGAGGCGACGTTGACCGACCTGCTCGACCGGGCCGCGGCCAAGCACGACGAGGCCGTCTCGCGCGGGGGCGCCGAACCGTTCACCCGCCGCGGGCTGACGTGAAACCGCGGCTCGTCACCACTGGCGGTGCACCGCGCCGAGCGACCGCGTACAGTGCTGCGTTGCTGTGCGGTTTCATCCGGCGCCTGCCGGGGAACAAGACTGAGATTGCCGACGTTGTGGGACCGAGGCCAAGTGCACATGGAGAGGACAAGAGATGGCCACTGACTATGACGCACCCCGCCAGAAGGAAACCGAAGAGACGGTCGACGAGTCCCTGGAGGCTCTGGCGAGCCGCCGCAAGGACGCCGCGACGGCCGTGATCGACGTCGACGAGTCCGCCGATTTCGAGGGCTTCGAGCTACCCGGCGCCGACCTTTCCGGGGAAGAGTTGACGGTGCGGGTGGTTCCCAAGCAGGCCGATGAATTCACCTGCAGCAGTTGCTTCCTCGTGCATCACAGCCATCGGCTGGCACGCCGGGTCGACGACCAACCGATCTGCGCCGACTGCGCCTGATTCAGCTCAGATAGGCCAGGCTCGCCGCGATCGCGGCCTCGGTGCCCGTGCGCAGCGTCGGCTGGATCGCGGGCGCGAATTCCGGATTGTGGTTCCCGACGACGTTCATCCCGGGGAGGAAACCGCCGTTGCCCCAGAACGTGTAGGGCACGCCGAAGGCGTCCGGGATCCGGCTGAAGTCTTCCGACGCCGGCACCGCCTCCAACTCGTGGACCCGGTTCTCACCGAACGCCTGCGTGAACGCCGTCGTCACGGCGTCGGTGACGGCCGGATCGTTCGACGTCAGCGGGAACGTGGCGATGCTTTCGATGATCGGTTCCCGTGGCGAACCGGCGGCCTCGCACTCACCGCGCACGATCCTCTCGACCGCACCCAGCATGGTGTCGCGCACCGCCGGGTCGTAGGTCCGCATGTTCAGCAGCAGCTCGGCCCGGTCGGCGATGACGTTGGGCGAGTTGCCCACCTGCACGGACCCGACGGTGAGCACACCGAAGTCGGCGGGGGCGATCTCCCGGGAGACGATGGTCTGCAACCGCAGCACGATCGCCGACGCCAGCACGGCCGGGTCGACCCCGAGTTCCGGCATCGAGCCGTGCGAGCCCTTGCCGAACACCGTCACCTTCAGGCTGTCGCCGGCGGACAGCGCGGGCCCGGATCGGGTCGCGACGTGCCCGGCCTCCGGCGCGGTCAGCACGTGCTGGGCCAGGCAGACGTCGGGTTTGTCGTCGGCCAGCTTGTCGACCAGCCCGTCGTCGACCATCGCCTGGGCCCCCTTGCCGGTCTCCTCGCCGGGCTGGAACAACGCCAGGTAGGTGCCCGGCCATTCGCTCTTGTTCCTGGCCAGCAGCGCGGCGGCGCCGAGCGCCGACGCCACGTGGGCGTCGTGGCCGCAGGCGTGCATCTTGCCCTCCTCGGTGGAGGCGTAGTCCAGCCCGGTCGCCTCAGTCACCGGCAGCGCGTCCATGTCGGCGCGGAACAGCACGCGCCGGCCCTCACCGTTGCGGAAGATGCCGACCACGCCGCCGCCGATCTGCAGGATCTCGTCGGCGCCGATCTCCTCGAGCTTGGCGGTCACCTTCGCCGCGGTGCGCGCCTCCTCACCCCACACGTCCGGGTGTTGGTGCAGGTCCTTGTAGAACTCCTCCTGCCACCCCTGGATCTCGTCGATCCCGTTGGTGGCGTTGCCCAGCTTGGCCGGGGTCACCGACGGGTCCACCGAGGGCGCGGCGCCGGCCGGGGAGTCGCCGTTGGCACCCGAGGTCGAGGACTGCTCGGAGCCACAAGCGGCGAGCAGCGCCGCGACCGACAGGACGCCCACGCCGCCGAAGACCTGGCGGCGCGAGACGAATCGGGGTGCCAGGACGGGGATCTTGGGTACCAGCCTGACCTGGTCCCAGCCGCAGATGTGACCGGCGTGGAACTCCTCGGGAGTGGCCATCTCGCTTCCTTCCTCATGATCCGCATGCGGGGTTGTCGGCGGTCGGGATGGTCACGAAGGTGATCGTAGCCGGGTCCAGGGCCAGTTCACCGGCCTCGACGGGCGTGCCCGCCAACTCGGGCAGCGTGTCGTTCGGCCCGAGGGCCAGCGGCTGCCCGTTCAGGTTCACCGTCCGGGAGTCGAGCGGGTCCGCGGTCAGCGTGTAGCGCTGCCCGGCGGCCGGCAGGTCCAATCTCGATCCGGCGGTGCGGTCGTTGTTGATCGCCAGCAGGGTCACCGCGCCGGACCCGTCGGGGTGGCAGTGGGCGTAGAGGTGCATGCCCTGTCCGATGGGCATCCCGGAGTCCAGCACGGTCGGTCCCATCAGCCGCTGCCACAGCAGCGCCGCCCAGTAGTTGGGTTTGGGCGTGAAGTCGGTGTCGTCGAGCAGCCCGTAGTCGCTGGCGACCAGGGTGTTGTGCGCGACCACCTGCACCCCCTCCTTCGCCAGCCGGCCGAGCTGATCCAGGTACCGGAAGCTGTCCAGGAACGTTGAGGCCCAAGGATTTCCGCCGCAGGCGGCGTCGGCGGTCTCGGTGTTCCACAGCGGCTTGTCCGGGGCGTGCTCATCGCGCAGGCCGCCGTAGAACTCGCGGGTCTGGCTGGTGCGGGCCAGCCACTGTTCGCTCAGCGCGTCCTCGGGCGTGGTCTGCGGCATGCCCTGCTCGGCGCAGCGTTGCGATGCGGCCCCGTAGTGGTGGTAGGAGAACACGTCCAGGCCGGGGCCGGCCGCGGCCAGCAGCTCATCGGTAGGGATGGTGCCGCTGACGCCGTAGGTCATGCCCCACGGCGCGGGAGTCTCCCCGACCGAACTGGGGCCGACCACCGTCATGTCGGGTGCGCTGCGGGCGGCGAAGTCCTGGAAGGCGTCGAAGTCCCGTCCGTAGGCCTCGGCGTCGTAGCCGGCCGGGGCCCCGCCCATGGCGGCCGCGTTCGGTTCGTTCATGAATTCGGCGGCGGCGATCTGCCCACCGACCGAGCGGGTGTAGTCCAGCCAGCGTTGGGCCAGCTCCGGCGTCCAGGTGCCGTCGGCGTCGCGGGTGCCCGGGCTGATCGCGAACGAGGTCAGGATGTCGGCGTCGACCGCGTCGGAGAAGTCGACCACGCCGCGCCACTGGTCGCGGGTGAGTACCCCGTCGAAACCCTCGGGCGGCTGCTCGGGCGGCTGCTCCTCGGCGGCGAAGTAGGTGGTGTTCGCCCAGGTGCCGCTGACCCGGACGTAGGCCGGTCCGAGCGCGGCGGCCAGGGTGCGCAGCCGGGGATTGCCGAGGTCCAGGGGCGGCCGGTACTGGTAGATGTTCGGGTCCATGCCCTCGGGCGTGTAGGCCGGGGTCGGCGTCGGCGAGGTGGTGGGCGAGGCGTCGGCGGTCGCACCGTAGGGCTTCCAGAAGGCACCGCCGGTCACCTCGAGCATCTCGACGTTGTAGGACTGGTATCGCTCGTCGACGGTCCCCAGCTCTTCGAATTCCGCCGGTTGCAGCGCGTTTGGCGATGCTTCCTCTTCGGTGTCCGAGGGCGATCCGCAACCCGCCGCGCCCAGCGCCACAGCCGCGACGACCGCGCCAACCCACCGCAACCTCATCGTTGGCATGGTCGGCGTATGTCCGGGAATGCGGGACTCTAAACCCCGCGGCGGCGCAGCGTGATCGGCAGGCCGTCGGCCGGGGTGGGTCCGGTCCCCCAGGTCAGCTGCATCCGGTAGCTGTCGGGCACGCGCCACTCGTAGTGCCGCAGCAGCTGATGCATGATCGTCTTGACGTTCATGTCGGCGAAGTGCTGGCCGATGCACTTGTGCACCCCGCCGCCGAACGGCGCGAAGGCGTACCGGTGGACCGCGCTCGCGTCGGCGCCGGCCAGGAACCGGCCGGGATCGAACCGGTCCGGATTCGGCCACCAGTCGGCCAGGCGCATGGAGCCGTAGACGTTGATGGCGACCTGCGTGTTGCGCGGGATGTAGTGGCCGACGACCTCGGTGTCCTTGATGGCCTGCCGGAACAGCGTGCCGGCCGGCGCGTACATCCGCAGGATCTCCTTGACCGCCGCGTCGAGCAGCGGATAGCGCGCCAGCGCGTCGATGTCGATCTCAGCGTCGGCGTTCTCGAGCACCTCGTCGCGGAGGTGGTGTTGCCACTGCGGGTTTCGCCCCAGCTCGTAGACCAGCATGGAGAGGGCGATGGCGCTGGTGTCGTGCGCCGCCATCAACAGGAAGATCATGTGGTTGACAATGTCGGCGTCGGTGAAGCGTTCGCCGTCCTCGTCTCGGCTGCGGCACAGCATGGAGAACAGGTCGGTCCCGTCGCCGGCGCGGCGGGCGGGCAACTGGTCACCGAAGTACCGTTCGAGGCGTTCGCGCGCCCGCAGTCCGCGGGCCCAGGCCCCGCCGGGGACGTCGGCGCGGACAATGGCCTGCCCGCCGCAGACGGTGGCGTGGAAGTCGGCCGCCAGTTGCTCCGACTCCGCGCCGATCTGGGCGCCGACGAAGACCTCCGCGGACTGGTCGAGCAGCAACCGCTTCACCGAGGGGTAGAACGGAAAGCGTTGGGCGCTAGGCCAACTCGTGACAGTCCGGGCGATACCGGGTCGCATCAGGTCCAGGTAGCCGTCCAGGGCGGTGCGGGTGAAGGCCTGCTGCATGATGCGGCGATGGTCGCGGTGCTCGTCGAAGTCCAGCAGCATGATGCCGCGGTGGAAGAACGGTCCGATGACCGGCGCCCACCCCTTCGTGCTGGAGAACGCCTTGTCCTTGTTGATCCACGCGGTCTCGAGGGCGTCGGGCCCCATCAGGGAGACCACCCGGAAACCGACCCCGCCGGCCCACCACACCGGGCCGTAGCGCCGATAGCGCTCGCGGGCGAACTGCAGCGGATCGGCCAGCGTGCTCAGGATGTGACCGAGGACCGGGAAACCGTAGGTGCCCAGCACCGGTCGCAGCCCCGATCCCGGGGGTGGCGTGGCCAGCGGGCGCTCGTGGCTGGGATAGCGGGCGGTCACCGCGGCCGCGGCGGATTGCAGTCGGTGCTTGGCCGTGGCGTTCACCGGCGGCAATAGGGCGGTCATGCTGACCTCCTGCGAGTCACGCAATTCTGGTACATTTCGGTTCCAGATTGTTGGTACAGAACGGTGCCAGATAGGTGAGACGGTTGTCAAGGAATGACGCCCCCGCGGCGCGCAGCTACCGCGGTCAGCCCGCGGCGGCCCGTCGCGCCGAACGCCGGGCCCGCCTGATCGACTCCGCGATCGACCTGATGACCGGCGGTGAATGGCGCCTGGTGACCGTCGAGAAACTTTGCGCGGCAGCCGGTCTGAACAAGCGCTACTTCTACGAGGGCTTCACCGACCTCGACGCGGTGGCGGCCGCGGCCATCGACGACATCGCCGAGGACGTGCAGACCGCGGCGCTGGCCGCCCTGGGCGCGACCGACGAGGTCGAAGAGCAGGCGCGGGGCGCGGTCGCCGCGGTGGTGCGCGCGCTGACCGAGGATCCCCGCCGCGCCCGGGTGCTGCTCGGCGGGGTCGCGGTGGGCTCGACGGCCCAGCATCGGCATCGGGCCCGGGTGATCCGCCGCCTGACGGCGGTGCTGGTGGGGCACGCGCGCACGGTGCACGATGTGCGCCTCGAATCCGATCCGTTGGCGCAGGTGGCGCCGGCGTTCATGATCGGCGGGACCGCCGACGCCGTGCTGGCCTACCTCGACGGCCGCGCGCGCGTCACCCACGAGGAACTCGTCGAGAGCCTCACGACGCTGTGGCTGCTCACCGGCGACGGAGCCGTCGCCCTCGCCCGGCAACGCGCGGACGACCCGGCCTGAGTGGCCTACCGCTGCGGCACCAACTCGTCGCCGTACTGCTCGACCAGACCGGCCTTCAGCAGCTTCCCGGACTCGGTGCGGGGCAGTTGCGCGGCGAAGGAAATGGAGCGCGGGCACTTGTAGTGCGCCAACCGGTCCCGTAACCACGCGGCGAGTTCCACGGCGAACTCGTCGGTCGCTGTCGCCGGATCCACCGCCTGCACAACGGCTTTCACCGACTGCCCCATCGCCGGGTCGGGGATGCCGAACACCGCGGCGTCGAGCACCAGGGGGTGGCTGATCAGCAGGTCCTCGGCCTCCTGCGGATAGATGTTGACGCCACCGGAGATGATCATGTGGTGTCGGCGGTCGGTCAGATACAGATAGCCCTCGTCGTCCAGATAGCCGATGTCGCCGACGCTGACCCAGCCGTCGGCGTTGTGCGCGGCGGCGGTCTTGGCCTCGTCGCCGAGGTAGCTGAACCGGGCCGCCCCCTCGAAGAAGATCTCGCCGGGTTCCCCGGGCGGCAACTCGGCACCATCCTCGCCGAGGATGTGCACCCGACCACCCAGCGGGCGGCCCACCGAACCCGGGTGGGCCAGCCACTCCTCGGCCCGGATGAACGAGGCCCCAACCCCTTCCGAGGAGCCGTAGAACTCATCGACGATGGGACCCCACCACTGCATCATCTGCCGCTTGATCTCGGTGGGGCACGGCGCCGCGGCGTGCACCACCCGCCGCAGGCTGGACACGTCGTAGCGGTCCCGAACGGCCGGGTCGAGCTTGAGCATCCGGACGAACATGGTCGGGACGAACTGCCCGTGGGTGACCCGATAGCGTTCGATGGCAGCCAGGGCCTGCTCGGCGTCGAAGCGTTCCAGTACCACCGCGGTGCCGCCGAGCGCCTGCACCGACATCGACCAGTACGACGGCGCGGTGTGATAGAGCGGTGCCGGGCTCAGATACACCGCGTCGCCGTCGATGCCGGCCGCGTTGAGCAGCGGGCTGAGCATGATGCCCGCGGCCTCCGGCGGGCAGTGCGGCAGCTCGCGGCGAATCCCCTTGGGCCGCCCCGTCGTCCCCGACGAGTACTGCAGCAGGTCACCCTCGGACTCGTCGTCGATCGGCGTGTCCGGGTGGTGCGCCACGCATTCCGGATAGCGCTGCCAGCCGTCGAGATCGTCGTCGGCCAACAGTCGCAGGTCCGGCAGCCCGTCCGGTAGGTGAGCCGCCAGCTCGGCGCACACCGCGCGCCGGGCCCGCGCGGAGACGATGCCCTTGGCAGCGCTGTTGACCAGGATGTAGGCGACCTCGGCGGCCGTCAGGGCGGTGTTGATGGTGGTGTAGTACAGCCCGCAGCGACGGGCCGCCCACATCACCGCGTGCATGTGCTCGTTGTTCTCCATGAGCACCGCGACGGTGTCCCCTTCGCGCAGTCCCGCCGCCCGGAAGTGGTGGGCCAGGCGATTGGCCCGCGCCTCGAGTTCGGCGAAGCTGATCCGGTGGCCGGCGGGATGCAGGATCACCGCCGGCCGCCCGGAGTCGACCCATTGACGAATCTGCATCGCTAGCGCGTCGCCGCCCCAGTCACGGCTGCACCGGGCACGGCGGGTTCGGGTCGATGCCGCACATCCCGTGGTGCACGTAGCTCGGCACATCCTCGGCCGGTTGGATATTGGCGTGCTGGTTGATGAAGTTGAAGCCCAGCATGAACACCATCATGATCAGGTTGAACACCGCGGTCAGCGCCAGGATCCGGATCACCGGCAGCCAGCGCGTGTTGCGGATCTGGTCGATGCCCTTGTCGGTGATCATCATGCCGTCGTTGTCCCGGAAGCAGTAGATGCCGATGGACAGCACCGTCACCACCCCGCCGAAGAACACCCCTTCGTACAACGGGAATTGGTACATGGTGCCGGTGAAGATCGACCAGTCCTCGTTGACCCGCAGGTAGTGCCACGCGCCGATCCGGTGGAAGAACTGCTCCAGCGTGATGCACAGGAACGTGAACAGCGCGATCATGAACACGATCACGCCCGCCTTGTTGATCCGCGGGAACCGCTTGCGCACCGTCTCGATGAGCTTGTCGATGCCCATGATGGCCAGCGGTGTCAGGACGATGTAGCTGGCCAGGAAGTAGATGATGGGCTGCGGGTTCTCGTTCCCCTTCTCCACCCAGCCGGGGATGAACTCGCCCCAGGTGCCCATGTTGAAGAAGCCGCCGTTGTAGCCGAACACGGGCCGGACCGCGTTCACGCCGACGTCCTGCCAGGCCGCCAGCAGCCAGGCGAAGACGAACACGCCGAGGGTGGGGAACTGCCGCTCGCGGCGCATCTTTCGGATGATCCACCAGAACAGGACCACGCCGAGCACCAGGCAGCCGATCTCCCAGAACCGGATCCAGGCCATCGTCGAGCCGGGGATCTCGTCGGGCCCGTTCGGCGACGGGGCGAACCGGTCGGAAAAGACCCACCGCAGATACACATACGTCTGGAAGATCACGAACACCGCACCCAGGCGGGCCAGCCAGACGATCGGCGGCGCATCCTTGGCGCCGGTCCAGAGCCGGTCGAAGTTCTCCGACTCGGGTCTGGTGGTTTGTTCTGTGGTCACTGCACCGCTCCAATCTGTCCGAACAGTTCGGCTGTTTGTGCGCCGTAGAATCTCCGGCGCCGTGGGCTCACCAGAAACCCTGGTGGCGAAAGGAATCCAAGGTCGGGTAGCCGAGTGCGCTCGGCCAGCATGTCCCGGGCCTGCGCGTGGTCCCCGCAGACCGCCATCGCCCGCAGCATCTCGTCGCTGACGTGGCGGCCGAGGTTGCGCGGGTCCCCGCCGGTGAACTCGGCGCGGATGGCCGCGACCTCGTCCTGCCAGCCGTGCAACTCGACCAACGCGTCGTAGGTCTTGACGGTCAGGTAGAAGCCGATCTGCCGCTTGGCTTCCTCGACCGCGCGCTCGGGGTTCTCGTCGTCGACGGCGGTGATGACCCAGCCCCACCGCAACAGGTCGGCGCCGTCGCGGCCGGCCCGTTGCGCGCCGAGGGCCAGTTGCGGGTCGACGACCTCGTCCCACCAACGGTCGGTGAACAGGCCGTGGCCCAGCACCCCGTCGGCCACCGCCCCGGCAGTGCGCAGCATGTGGATGTTGAAGGCGCCCAGCAGGATCGGCATCTCGAGGCGGCCCAGTACCGGCGCGCGCACCGCCGCGTCCAGCGAGTAGTAGTCGCCGTCGAACCGGATCCGCTGGCCGTCCTCGGCCTCGAGGAACGCGCGGATGCAGGTGACCAGCTCCCGCATCCGCGGCGCCGGGTGCGACGAGTCCACGCCGAACCAGTCCCGGTTCATCCGCGCCGTCCCGGCACCGAGCCCGAGGAAGACGCGGCCCGGGGCGATCTTGTGCAACTGCCGCATGGCGGCGGCATGCACGAACGGGGACCTCGCCACCATCACTCTGAACCGGCCGGACGCCCTGAACGCCATTTCGGGCCGAATGGCCGCCGAATTGACCTGGGCCTGGGAGACGGTGCGCGACACCGACGACATCCACGTCGCGGTGCTGCGGGCCGCCGGGGACCGCGCCTTCTGCACCGGCGTCGACGTCAAGGGCGACGGCAGTTGGTTCTTCCGGAGCAACGTGTGGAACACCTTCGACCCGGGGATGCTGGTGTCCCCGAAGATCCATCACCGCTGCTGGAAACCCGTGGTCACGGCGGTACATGGGTTGGCCGCCGGCGGCGCCCAGTACCTGATCAACGAGTCCGACATCGTGATCTGCTCCGAGGACGCGGCGTTCTTCGACCCGCACGCCAACGGCAGCATCGTCTCCGCGCTGGAACCGATCGGGATGCTGCACCGCGGCGTCCCCCTCGGGGAGGTGCTGCGCTGGGCGCTGATGGGCACCGAGGAACGCATCTCGCCGGAGACCGCGCTGCGCATCGGGCTGGTGTCCGAGGTGGTGGCCCGCGACGACCTGTGGGCCCGAGCAAACGACATCGCCACGCAGATCGCGGCGCGCAACCCACAAGCGATCCAGGGCACCATCCGCGCGATATGGGAATCTTTAGACATGACGCGTTCCACCGCGCTGCAGAACGGCATGGCCTACACCCACATCGGCAACCCTCCGCTGGCCGAGCGGCGGGCCGCGCCGCGCCGCAACGGGCGGCCGGCCTACCGGTGACGCAGTGAGTCAGGACATGATCGCGCCGCGAATCGATTCGCGGCAGGCCAAACTCGCCGGGCGGGCCGCCGAGCAGATCGTCGCCGACGTCATCGAGTTGGGCTGGCCCGTCGGGCAGGTCCTCGGCTCCGAGGCGGAACTGCTGGAACGGTACGGCGTGAGCCGGGCCGTCCTGCGCGAGGCGGTGCGCCTGGTGGAGCACCAGCGGGTGGCCCGCATGCGGCGGGGCACCGGCGGCGGCCTGGTGATCGACGAGCCCGACATCGACGCGGTCATCGGCCCGGCGATCATCTACCTGCTGCGGGTCGACGCCACGCTCGACCAGATCTTCGACACCCGCATCCTGCTCGAGGAACTGGCCGCCGAACTGGCCTCGCAGCGGGCCGGCGAGAGCGACCTCGCCCTGCTGCGGCGGACGCTGGAACGCGAGGCGGCCGGCGAGGTCCCCGACTACCGCCTGCTGCATTCGCACGTCGCGGCGCTGACCGCCAACCCCGTGCTGGAACTGTTCGTCGAGACCTTCGCCCGGGTGAGCAACTTCTACTTCGCGGACCGGGCGGCGCTGCCCGCATCGGTGGTCCGCGACGTCTGCCGGGCGCACGATGCCATCGCCAAGGCGATCCTGACCAACAATCCCGGCCTGGCGCGCGAACGGATGCGCCGCCACCTCGGCGCCGAGGCCGACTTCATCCGCGCCCAGCCCGACACCGTGCAGCGGCTGGACCCCGCCGTCGCGCTGGCCGGCTCGCTCGGCGACAAGCGCGGCGAGGCCCTGGCGCGTCAGCTGTTCACCGAGATCATCAGCAGCGGGGCCGCCCCCGGCGATTTCGTGGGGTCCGAGACCGCGCTGATGGACAAACACCAGGCCAGTCGGGCCGTGGTCCGCGAGGCCATCCGGATCCTGGAGTACCACCAGATCGCGCTGACCCGGCGGGGTCCCGGCGGCGGCCTGTTCGTCGCCGAACCGGACAGCACCGCGCTCGCCGAGATCATCGCCATCTACCTGCGGCGGCGCGGCGTCAAGCTGCGCCACATCAGCGACCTGCGCACGAGCCTGGAGCTGGCGGTGACCGAGCGTGCGGCCGAGCAGCTGCGCACCGCCCCGGCCGCCGAGCTCGAGGCGATGGCCGCGGACCTCACACAGGCCCTGCGGGCCGAATCCGAACTGGGCTTCGCGCTGGCGTTCAGCCGCGGCGAGGATTTCCACTCGGTGCTCGGCGGCCTCACCGGCAACCCGGCTCTGCAGTTGTTACACCGGGTCACGATGCGGCTGGGCTGGCAGTTCTTCTCTCAGCTGGCCACCGCGAACCCGCGGGTCAACGCCATCTCCGAGCCGGCGGCCATCGAGCCGGCGCACCGCGACATCACCGAGGCGCTGCGCGCCGGTGACGCCGAGCTGGCCGTGATGCGGATGCGGGCGCACATGAACGCGACCGCGTCGCCGCCGGCCTGAGCGCCGCGCCGCCCTGCCGTCGAACCCCTGCCGTCGAACCCGGGTCTTCCCAGATTCGATAGTTGAGGATACTGTTCTATCTAATTGAACGAGGAGGGTGGATGCAGCATCCGTGGGATCGACGCCTCGGGGTGTGGTGGATCGCCGAAGATCACCCGGAGGCCCCGGCCATCGTCGCGTCGCCGAGCGGTCGGACGCTGACCTTCGCCGAACTGACCGCCGCGGCCCACCGCGTGGCCAACGCGCTGCAGTCCCACGGCCTGCGCCCGGGCGACGTGGTCGCCTACGCCTTGCCCAACGACGTGGACGCGGTCATCTGGCAACTGGGCACCAGCGAGATCGGGTTGCGCTACCTGACGCTGAACACCGCGCTGTCCCCCGAGGAGTTCGCCGCCATCCTGGCCCATTCGGGTGCGGTGGCCCTGGTCGCGCACGCCGACTACCTCGACCGATTCACGGCCGCACCCACCTACATCGGGCTCGAGATCGTGGTGGGCGGGCCCGCCGAGGCCACCGGATTCCTCACCGAGGCGGACTTCCTGGCCGCTGCGCCCACGACACCGCCGGCCGAGCGCACCCAGGGCGACGCCATCCGGTACTCCTCGGGCACCACCGGCAAGCCCAAGGGCATCGTGCGCCCGCTGGACGGGCGAGATCCGCGCGAAGCCGCCAACGCGCTGGCGGTCTTCGGGCGCGCATTCGACTTCCGCCCCTTCGACGGGGCCCACCTGGTGTCGACCGGTATGCACCACGCCGGCTGCCAGAGCTTCTACCTGGGCGCCCTCAACGTCGGGCAGGCCCTGGCGATCCTCGGCAAGTTCGACCCGGAGCAGACCCTGGCGGCCATCGAGCGCCACCGCGTGACGTCGGCCTACATGGTGCCGACCCAGTTCGTCCGGATGCTCAAGCTGGACGCGGGAGTTCGCAACCGCTACGACCTGAGCAGCCTGCGGTCGGTGGTGCACTCCGCGGCGCCGTGCCCGACCCAGGTCAAACAGGAAATGATGGATTGGTGGGGCCCGGTCATCTGGGAGACCTACGGCGGCACCGAGGGGCCCGCGACCGTCGCCAAACCGCACCGCTGGCTGGCCAAGCCCGGCACCGTGGGCCGCCCGATCCGGGGCGTGCGGGTGAAGATCCTCGACGACGACGGTCACGAACTGGGCCCCGACCAGATCGGCGATGTCTACATCGAACGGACCCACGGGCAGAGCTTCGAGTACCGCAACGACGCCACGCTGACCGCCTCGGTGCACCGCGGCGCCGCCTCACCATCGGCGACGTGGGGTATCTCGACGAGGACGGCTACCTGTTCATCTGCGACCGCGCCAAGGACATGATCATCAGCGGCGGGGTCAACATCTATCCCGCCGAGGTGGAAGGCGTGCTGGCCAGCCACCCCGCCATCGCCGATGTCGCGGTGATCGGCGTGCCCGACCCCGAATGGGGTGAACAGGTCAAGGCGGTCGTCGAGTTGCTCGACGGCACCGAACCTTCCGACGCGCTGGCCGACCAGATCATCGGCTACTGCCGGGACCGACTGGCGAGCTTCAAGTGTCCCCGGACCGTCGACTTCGATGCCGCCCTGCCGCGCACCGAGGCCGGCAAGTTGGTCAAACGCCAGATCCGCGACTCCTACTGGGCCGGCGCGGGCCGCCAGGTCTGAACCCTTCACACAGGAAGGCAGCACTACCCGCCATGAGCGACACCATCCCCATGCCCATCCCCATCGTCGGCTATCTGGAACTGGCCGACCCGCCCCATCTCAACGTCGCGGTCTGCACCAACTGCGCGGCCTACTACTTCGACCGCCGCGATGCGTGCGCGTCGTGCTTCGGCACCTCCTTCGCCACCAAGCCCGTGGCGACCACCGGCACGCTGGAGACCTTCACCGTGGTCGAGGTGGCCGCCCCCGGGGTGGCCGTCCCCTACGTCGCGGGCGTGGTCGACTGCGACGGCATCTCGGTGCGGGCCAACATCGTCGACGTCGAGCCGAACACCGCCGGGGTCCGGTTCGGAATGCCCCTGCAACTGACCACCTTCGACATCGGCACCGACGACGAGGGCCGCACCGCGGTCGGGTTCGGATTCCGGCCGGTCGCTTCGGGAGAGGACGCGCGATGAGCTCCGACGTTTGGATCCTTGGCATCACCATGACGAAGTTCGGCAAGCGACCCGACCGCGACGCGGTAGGACTCGGCGTCGACGCGGCCGGCGCCGCGCTCACCGACGCCGGGGTCAGCGTCGCCGACATCGACATCTTCGCGGCGGGCAACCTACTGGGCTCGCCGGGCTACGGGCAGGCGGTGCAGAAACAACTCGGGCAGACCGGGATTCCGGTGTTCAACGTGGCCAATGCGTGCGCCACCGGTGCCACCGCCCTGCGGACCGCGATGCTGGCCATCAAGGCCGGCGAGGCCGACCTCGGACTGGCCCTGGGCGCGGAGAAGCTGGCCGGCGCCGGCATGCTGGGCGCCGGCAACAAGGCCCGCGGCGACACGAAGAGCTGGCAGCCCAGCGGTCGGCTCGACGCGGTCACCACCCTGGAGGGGCAGATCGGTACCGATCTGATGCCCGGGGTGTTCGCCCAGATCGGAATGCAGTACCTGCATCGGCACGCCTACTCCGGCACACCGCTGGAGTTGTTCGCCCGGATCAGCGAGAAGAACCACTTCCATTCGACGTTGAATCCGTTGGCCGCCCACACCAAAGCGATGTCGGCCGAACAGATCATGAACGACGTCATGATCGCCTACCCGAACACCCGCCCGATGTGCTCGGCCAACTGCGATGGCGCGGCGGCCGCGGTCCTGGTCAGCGACGAGCGCCTGCAAACGCTGTCCCCCGAGCAGCGCCGCCGCGCGGTGAAGGTCAGCGCGTCGGTGTTGACCACCGACCCGTGGGAACAGGCGTGCCAGGTGCTGCCCAACGTCAACACCGTCACCCGCAACGCCGCCACCGCGGCCTACGAGGCCGCCGGCATCGGTCCCGAGGATCTGGACCTGGTGGAACTGCACGACTGCTTCGCCACCGCGGAACTGGTCCACTACGACAATCTCGGGCTGTGCGAGCCCGGCGGCGCGGTCGACTTCTTCGACAGCGGCGCCCCCTGTCGCGACGGTCGGCTGCCGGTGAACGTCTCCGGCGGCCTGCAGTCGAAGGGCCACCCGATCGCCGCCACCGGCATCGCCAACGTCTGGGAGGTCTGCCAGCACCTGCGCGGTGAGGCCGGCGACCGCCAGATCGACGGCGCCCGAGTCGGTTTGGCCCATGTGATCGGGCTGGGGTCGACCTGCGGGATCCACATTCTCGAGAAGGCGGCCTGAGCCCCCTCCGCGATCCTCGCAACTAATCCCTAAATTAGTATCCTCTACGTTAGGATGGCGCAATGGTGCGTGCAGCCCCGACCGGGCCGGCGTCCGCGGCGACGCAGATCAGCGCGGACACCCCGTTCGAACCCGTCGACGACAATTTCCACCGGTCGCCGGACGACAATCCGTACTGGGCCGAGACCACCTGGTGGTCGTTCAACGTGCCGGAACGCAAGATCGGCGGCTGGTTGCACGCCCAGTTCAACACCAATCGCGGCACGGTGACGTGGCGGGTCTACGTCTGGGATCCCGCCGGAGCCGCACAGCCCGACCTGCGCTACTTCCGGATGGCCACCGACGTCCCGGTCGACGATCCCACGCCGGACCTGCGGGACATCACCGTTCCCGGCGGCGGTTTCAGCGTCAAGATAATCCGGCCGCTGCGCGACTACGAGATCGCCTATGCCGACGACGCAGCGGACTTCGCCCTTCGGCTGAGGTTCGAAGGAGTCCACGATCCCCGCCGCTTCACCCCCGGCGAACCACCGTTCATGGAACACACGCACCTGGACCAGCTGGGGCGCGTGACAGGTGAGCTGAAGCTCGGCGGCGAACGTATCCCGGTGGACTGCTACTCCATTCGGGACCGCTCGTGGGCCCCGCGCGGCGGTCCCCGACCGCCGGACAAGGCCGCCCAGCCCGCCGATTCGGGGGCCCCCGCCCCCTCGCGGGTCCGTCATCCCGGTGGCGCGCGGTGGCGCGAGATCGAGCGCGAACGGGGCCGCGGCCGCATCCAGTACATCTTCGGCCACTCCGGCCCCGACACCGGGTTCCTGGCGTTCGTGCGGGTCGCCGACGCCGACGCGGGCGGCTGGGCGCCGCTGAACCACGGGTGGTTGCTGCAGGACGGCCGCTTCGAACTGCTCGACAAGTCGACCAGCCGGATGAAGAACTACCGCGACCCCGACACCGGGTGGAGTTCCCACATGCAGGTCGAACTCGTCGACGTGTGCGGACGCACCCTGACCGCCGAAGGGATCGCGGTCAGCCACATCTGCGAGAGCGGCGGCGGGGCCACCGCGCTGATGCGCTGGGATCTCGGCGCCGAGATCGGGTGGGGCGAAGACCAAGACATCTGGCATCCAAAGCATTTCGCCCGAATGCGGGATGCCCTTCAAGCTGTGCGCTGAGCCGGCCACGACGAGAACAGGAGAACACAGTGAGCGGACCGTTCGACGGTATCCGAGTCATCGAGGTCGCGTCGTGGACCTTCGTGCCCGGGGCGGGTGCCATCATGGCCGACCTCGGCGCCGACGTCATCAAGGTCGAGCCGCCCACCGGGGACCCGCAGCGGGCGCTGCGCAATGCGCTCAACGCCGACGACTCGACCCCCAATCCCTTTCTGCAGGTGCCGAACCGAGGCAAGCGCAGCATCACGCTGGACCTGCAGACCTCCGCCGGGCTGGACACCCTGCTGCGGCTGTCCAAGACCGCCGACGTCTTCCTGACCAGTTACCTGCCTAAGGTTCGGGCCAAGCTCGGTATCGACGCCGAGAACCTCCGCGCGGCCAACCCGCGGCTGATCTACGTGCGCGGCTCCGGGTGGGGACGCATCGGCCCCATGGCGGACGCGGGCGGTTTCGATTCGGCCGCGGCCTGGTCGGCCGCCGGGGTCCAGAACAAGCTGACCGCCCCGGGTGCGGCCGAACCGGCGGCCCAGCCGGCGGCGTTCTTCGACCTGCAGGGTTCGAGCGCCATCGCCGGCGCGGTGGCCATGGCGCTGTTCCGGCGGGAACGCAGCGGCGAGGGCGCGGAAGTGGACGTGTCGCTGCTGGGCACCGGGATGTGGACGATGAGTCCCGACCTGGCCGCGGTCGCCGCCGGCTCGGGCGAACTGCCCCGCCAGTACCGCAACGAGGTCGCCAATCCGATCGTCAACACCTACCGCACCTCCGATGACCGGTGGATCAATCTCGTTTGCCTGCAATCGGATCGGTACTGGCCGGAGCTGTGCCAGGTCATCGACCGGCCGGAGCTGGCCGAGGACGAACGGTTCACCGACATCGGCGCTCGCTACGTCAACCGCGCGGCCTGCATCGCCGAACTGGACAAGACCTTCGGCGAACGCACCTTGGCGCAGTGGCGCACCGCCCTGGCCGGGTTCTCCGGCGTCTGGTCGGCGGCGGCCTCCTTCGAAGAGGTCTGCGCGCATCCGCAGGTGGCCGAGAACGGCTACCTGCCCGAGGTCGCCGGCGCTCAGGGCGCCCCCTTCCGCGTGGTGGCCCCGCCGTATCAGTTCGACAACGTCCCGTCCGCCCCGGCCGGCCCGGCCCCGGAACTCGGCCAGCACACCGAGGAGGTCCTGCTGGACAGCGGCTGGGACTGGGACGAGATCAGCGCGCTGCGCGACGGCGGCGCGCTCGGGTGAGAAAAATGTCAGGCGAACAGGTCGATCACGGACTCGCTGCCCAGCGTGCCCCAGAGCATCTTGCGGCCCGCGTGGTCCATGTGGTTCAGCCACAGCTTCCTGGCGCCGTCGGCATCGCGGGCCTCGATCAGGGCAATCAACTGCCGGAACGAACGGATGGTGTTCTTGAACTGCTTCTCGATCACCGCGGTGTCGGTGGTGGAGGCGACCGCCCGTTCCATGTGCCGGGTGACGACCTCCCGCAACACCGCCCCGATCAGCGCGACGGTGGTGTTGCCGGCCCGCTCGAGGATGAGGTCGTGGAAGCGGAAGGTGGCCGCGGACCATTCCCCGAGGTCGGCGTTGTCGGTCCCCTCGGCGACCAGCGCCGCCAATGCGTCGGCGGCGCCGGTGAGTTCGGCAATGTCCTCGGCCGCGGCGCGCCGCGCCAGCATCTCCGCGGCCGCCGGCTCGAACACCTTGCGCGCCTCGTACACGTCGGCCAACGTGGCCCCCGACATCTGCAGGAGCAGTCCGAAATCCCGTGCGGCGACAGATGTTCGGGGCGACGAGACCAGGACGCCGCCGCGCGATCCGCGGCGGACGATGATCAGCGATTCGCTCTCCAGGATGCGGAACGCCTCGCGCAGGGTCGGCCGGGATACGCCGAATTGCTTGACCAGTTCGATCTCGGTGGGCAGGGCATCGCCCTCCTTGAGCACGCCCCGGACGATCTGGCTGCGCAACTGATCCGCGATGAGTTCGGCCGTCTTCGGGGCCCGCACCAACTTCGATCCGTCGCCCGTTCGCTTCACATCAGCCATCAGCCATCCGTCCCTCAGCGCATCAATCGCCTAAATGATGCCACTCAATGCGAATACTAGGAGACTCGATGACCTCGACCGAATTGACCACCAAACTGTTCATCGACGGTGCGTGGACCGAAGGCGCCACCGAGGAGGCCTTGTCGGTGGTCGACCCCGCCACCGAAGAGACCATCGCCGAGGTCCCGCAGGCCAGCCCCGCGGACATCGACGCCGCGGTGGGCGCGGCCCGCCGCGCCTTCGACGACGGCCCCTGGCCCCGGATGAGCCCCCTGGAGCGGGCCAAGGTCCTCGCCGACATGGCCGATGAGCTGTCGCGGCGCCGCGCCGAGCTGGTGGAGCTGAGCATCGCCGAGGCC
>Ga0265293_10003434_pt1 | contig 29429 bp, 31 predicted proteins | sample Munlanlewell138R_FD_192505 | JGI IMG/M metagenome (GOLD analysis project Ga0265293, IMG submission 192505) | Leachate microbial communities from a municipal landfill in Southern Ontario, Canada - Leachate well 138R | ecosystem: Engineered > Solid waste > Landfill > Unclassified | place: Canada... | reverse complement strand
AGCCCTGGCGGCGCCGGCACAACCACCGACCGGCCCCCTCGCCGATGAACCCCTGGCGGCGGAGATCGGTTTCGACGACTTTATCAAGGTCGACCTGCGGGTTGCGCGGATCATCAGGGCCGCCGCGGTGGAAGGGGCCGACACACTGCTGCAGTTGACCCTGGACCTCGGTGGCGAGACCCGCAATGTCTTCTCCGGGATCAAATCCTCCTACAACCCCGAGGAGCTGGAAGGCCGGCTGACGGTCATGGTCGCCAATCTCGCGCCCCGCAAGATGCGCTTCGGCCTGTCCGAGGGCATGGTGCTGGCGGCCGGCGACAACGACGGCATCTACCTGCTGTCGCCGGACAGCGGGGCGGTGCCGGGAATGAGAGTGGTGTAGCGAGGCGTTATCCGCAGACGGGGCTCCGCCCTGCGCGAGGCACCCGTCGCCCGCCAACCCCTCGGCACCTGACGCAGCGCCTGCGCGTCTTCTACAATCAGCACAGATACCTGTCAGCACAAAGAACCGGGGGTCGGACATGCAAGAGATCGCCATCATTCTCATCGGCGCCGTGCTGGTCAACAATTTCGTGCTGGTGCAGTTTCTCGGCCTGTGCCCGTTCATGGGCGTGTCGAACAGGCTGGAAACCGCCATCGGCATGGGCAGCGCCACTACCTTCGTGCTGACGCTCGCGGCGATGTCCAGCTATCTCGTCAACACCTTCCTGCTGGTGCCCCTGGGGCTCGAATACCTCAAGACCATCACCTTTATCCTGGTGATCGCGGTGGTGGTGCAGTTCACCAAAATGTTCATCGAGAGAACCAGCCCGCTGCTCTACCGGGTGCTGGGTGTCTTTTTGCCGCTGATCACCACCAACTGCGCGGTACTCGGCGTCGCCCTGCAAAATACCGCCAGGAAGCACAATTTTTTCGAGTCCTCCCTCTACGGCTTTGGCGCGGCCCTCGGCTTTTCTCTGGTGCTGGTGCTCTTTTCGGCGATGCGCGAACGCCTGGCCGTCGCCGATGTGCCCCGGCCCTTCAGAGGCGTGGCCATCGCGATGATTACCGCGGGCCTGATGTCCCTGGCATTCATGGGCTTCAGCGGGCTGGTCTGAAGATGATCGAACTCGTCGCCCAGCATCCCCTGCTCGCCGCACTCACCGCCCTGGTGGGCCTGGCCGCGGTGTTCGGCGCGATCCTTGGTTTTGCCGCGGTCAAATTCAAGGTCGAGGGCGATCCCGTGGTCGACCGGATCGACGCCCTGCTGCCCCAGACCCAGTGCGGGCAATGCGGATACCCTGGCTGCCGCCCCTACGCCGAGGCCATCGCCGGCGGCGATGCCATCAACAAGTGCCCCCCCGGCGGGCAGGCCGCCATCAAGGCGCTGGCCGGCCTGCTGGCGGTGCCCGAGCCGGAACTCGATGGCGAAGCCAGCGAGGTGAAAAAAGTCGCTTTCATCCGCGAGGCCGAGTGCATCGGCTGCACCAAGTGCATCCAGGCCTGCCCGGTGGACGCGATCCTCGGCGCCGCCAAGCTGATGCACACCGTCATCGTCGCTGAATGCACCGGCTGCGACCTCTGTGTCGAACCCTGCCCGGTGGACTGCATCGAAATGCGTCCGCTGGCCCAAACCCTGGCGGACTGGCGCTGGGACGCGCCCCATTCCCCGGGCGAGAGCCTGCGCGGCCTGAGATCCCGCGATATCCTCGCCTCCGACCGCTCCAGCAGCAGGGCAAACCGCGTCGCATGAGAAAGATCTGGGATATCCCGGGCGGCATCCACCCGCCCGAGAACAAGACACAATCCCTGCAGACGGCCGTCGCCGTCCCGCCCATGCCGGAGCAGCTGGTCCTGCCCCTCATCCAGCACGCCGGCACAGCCGCCAGGCCGGTGGTCGATGCCGGCGACCAGGTGCTCAAGGGCCAATTGCTGGCCGAGCCCGGAGGCGCCGTCAGCGCCGCCATCCACGCCCCCACTTCGGGGCTGATCAGCGCCATCGAGGATCGCCCCGTTCCCCATCCCTCGGGGATGAGCGCACGCTGCATCATTCTCATCCCCGACGGCCGCGACCAGTGGTGCGCCCGTCGAGGCCTCGACGACTATCGCGGCGCAAGCCCCACGGCCCTGCTCGACCGCATCCGCGACGCCGGTATCGCCGGACTCGGCGGCGCCGGCTTTCCGAGCGCCGTCAAGCTCGGCCCCCCGCAGCCCATAGACACCCTGATCATCAACGGCGCCGAATGTGAGCCCTACATCACCGCCGACGACAGCCTGATGCAGGAAAGAGCGGCGGAAATCATCGAGGGCACGATGATCCTCGCCCATATCCTCGACAACCCAGGCACCGTGCTGATCGGCATCGAAGACAACAAGCCGCGGGCATTCGAGGCGCTGCGCGACGCTGTCGCGCAGTCCCCGACCGCGCAAGGCATCATCGAGGTGGTGGAATTCCCCGCCAAGTATCCATCCGGCGGCGAGAAGCAGCTCATCCAGATCCTCACCGGCAACGAAGTGGCGAGTGGCCGGCTGCCCGCCGACCTCGGCATCGTCTGCCAGAACGTGGGCACCGCCTATGCCGTCTACCGCGCCATCCGCCATGGTGAACCGCTGATCAGCCGCATCACCACCGTCACCGGCAAGGCCTGCGCCCACAACGGCAACTACGAGGTGCTGCTCGGCACTCCGATCCGCCACCTGCTGGCACACAGCGGTTTCGACCGGGACTCCTGCGGACGTCTCGTCATGGGTGGGCCGATGATGGGCTTTGCCCTGCTGGACAGCGACGCGCCGGTCACCAAGGCCACCAACTGCATCCTCGCCGGCGGCCGCGACGAGTTCCCCCCCGCGCCACCGGCCCAGGCCTGCATCCGCTGCGGCCTGTGCGCCGAAGCCTGCCCGGCGTCGCTGCTGCCCCAGCAGCTGTTCTGGTACGCCCAGGCCGGCAACCTGGAGCGCCTCGAAGCCCACGACCTGTTCGATTGCATCGAATGCGGCGCCTGCGCCTACGTCTGCCCGAGCCATATCCCCCTGGTTCAGTACTACCGCGCCGCCAAGGGTGAAATCCGCCAGCAGGTGGGGGAAAAAGCCAAGGCCGACCACGCCAGGCAACGCTTTGAATTCCACCAGGCGCGCCTCGCCCGGGCCGAAGCGGAGAGAACGGCCAAGCGCGAAGCCCGTCGCCTCGCCACGGCAGCGGCCCAGCACAGGGTGGCGACCGCGGGTGACAGCCAGGCGGCGGGCCCCGGCCTCGCCACTGGCGCCGCCGGCGACCTGCTCAAGGCCGCCATGGCGCGCACTGCCGCGCGCCAGGCCTCCCCCGAGCAGCAGCGCGCCAAGCTGGAGCGAGCCCTTGAGGCAGCCAGTGACCGCGCCCGGTCGGCACAGGCCAGGCTCGCCGCGGCAGAAGCCGAAGGCGCCGACGGCGAACAGCTCGACAAACTGCGGGCGCGGGCCGAAGAAGCGCGCCTGAAGCAGCAGGACGCCGAGCACAAGCTGCAGGCGTTCGCCCACCCGCCGCAGCCGCCGGCCGACGCCGCGGAGAGCCCCTGACATGACCTCGACCCGCCCGTCCTCGCCCCATGGCCACGCGCCCCTCGATACCAGCGCGATAATGCGCTGCGTGCTGCTGGCGACCATTCCCGGACTGGTCGCCCTCACCTGGAATTTTGGCTGGGGAAGCCTGATCAACGTGCTCCTCGCCAGCGCTCTCGCCGTGGCTATCGAAGCGGCGATCATCGCCGCGCGCAAACGCCCGATCATTTTCTATCTGCGCGACAACAGCGCCCTGGTCACCGCCTGCCTGCTGGGCCTCGCCCTGCCGCCGCTCGCCCCCTGGTGGCTGGTGGCGATCGGCACGGTGTTTGCCATTGCCATTGCCAAACACCTGTACGGCGGCCTCGGCTTCAACCCGTTCAACCCGGCGATGGTCGGCTATGTGGTGCTGCTGATTTCGTTCCCGGTGCAGATGACCGCATGGATCACCCCCCGCGACCTGCTGCCGGAAGGCGTCGACCTGCCCGGGCTGTGGCAGTCCCTGCAGATCGTCTTCCCACTGCTGGGCACGCCGGAGCTCAGCGACGGCTTTACCGGGGCCACCCCCCTCGATGTCTTCAAACAGCAGAGCGGCCTGCTGGTGGCGCAGATCTACCAGCAGGAGCCGTTGTTCAACCGCGCCGAAATCACCAGCTATGGCTGGGAGTGGGTCAATCTCGGCTTTCTCGCCGGCGGCGCCTGGCTGGTGTACCGGAAAATTTTCACCTGGCACGCCCCGCTGGCGATGCTGGCCGCGCTGGCGATCATGGCCGCCCTGTTCTATGACGGCGGCAGTTCCACCAGCGGTGGGTCGCCGCTGCTGCACCTGCTCAGCGGCGCCACCATGCTCGGCGCGTTCTTCATCGTCACCGACCCGGTGACGTCCGCCGTCAGCCGGAGAGGGCGGCTGATCTACGGCGCAGGTGTCGGCATCCTGGTCTATATCATCAGGGTCTGGGGCAGCTACCCCGACGCGGTGGCGTTCGCGGTGCTGCTGATGAACTTCGCCGCGCCCCTGATCGACAATTACACCCTGCCGCGCACCTACGGCCACGACAGGCCGCGCAAGGCGACGGAGAAAAAACAGTGAGCCGGCACACTCCCTCCACCACCGCCGCACAGGGCGCGGAGCGGCGCCCATGGTGACCCGATCGATCCGCTTCAACAGTCTGGTACTCAGCCTCTTCGCCCTGGTCACCGCCCTGCTGCTGGCCTCGACCCACCTCGGCACCCGCGACACCATCGCCGCGGCGGAGCGCGCCGCGGCACAGAAAACCCTGCTCGAGCTTTTCCCCGCGGAGCAGCACGACAACGACCTGCTGGACGATACCCTGCCGGTACCCCCGGCCTACCTGAAGACACTGGGCCTCGGCCGGCCCGCCGTTATCCATGTGGTGCGCAAGGGCGGCGAAATCAGCGGCTTCGTCATCCCGGCCACCGCGCCCGACGGTTACAGTGGCAACATCCATATGATCGTCGGCATCGATGCCGGCGGCGCCATTGTCGGCGTGCGGGTCACCGGACATGCCGAAACCCCCGGTCTCGGTGATAAGATCGAGCTGCGCATAGATCCCTGGATACTGTCCTTCAACGGCCTGTCTCTGGGCAATCCGCCGCGGGAACGCTGGGGGGTGAAGAAAGACCAGGGCATGTTCGACCAGTTCACCGGCGCGACCATTACCCCCAGGGGGGTGGTGCGCAAGGTGCGCGATGTCCTGGAGTTTTTCCGCGAGCACCGCAACGAACTGATCGAGGCCGCGGGCGACGGCGCGCAGCAACCTTGAACAGCATGTTCTCAACCGGACACCAGGGCATCATCCCATGAGCGAAACCAGCTACCGCGACATCACCCGCAACGGGCTCTGGTCCAACAACCCGGCGCTGGTGCAAATTCTCGGCCTGTGCCCGCTGCTGGCCGTGTCGGGGTCGGTGGTCAATGCCCTCGGCCTCGGCCTGGCCACCATGCTGGTACTGGCCGGCTCCAATATCGCGGTGTCGCTGATTCGCCGGCAGGCCAGCGAAGCGGTGCGCATTCCCGTCTTCGTGATGATCATCGCCACCTTCACCACCTGCACCGAACTGTTGATGAAGGCCTATACCTACGAGCTGTACCAGATCCTCGGTATTTTTATTCCGCTGATCGTCACCAACTGTGTGATCCTCGGCCGTGCCGAAGCGTTCGCCAGCAAACAGCCGGTGGGCGTAGCCGCGCTCGACGGGTTGATGATGGGCACCGGCTTCTGCCTGGTGCTGGTGACGCTCGGCGCCATCCGCGAACTGCTCGGCAGCGGCACCCTGTTCGCCAACATGCAACTGCTCTTCGGCCCCGCTGCCGCAGGCTGGAAGCTGGAACTGTTCAATGGCCCGGGACTGCTGCTGGCAATCCTGCCGCCCGGGGCCTTTATCCTCATGGGCTTTCTTATCGCTCTGAAGAACATCATCGACGATGCCGCCGCCCGCCGTCGGGCGCCAGACCCCGAACCGCAGGAAAAAGCCTCGCGACGGGTGCGCACCACCGGAGTGATCAATTAGGGGCCTGTCGATGTTTCACCGGGCATGCGTCGCATCGCTGGTGCGCCTCCTCGCATCGGCACACCCTGCGAAAGAGCTTCGATGAACAGGCAGAGGGTGCGCTGAGGAATGAAGCGCACCGCGCGATCGCTGCCATGCGGAGGTTGTTCATCAATAGGCATATCGAAAAACCAACAAACCCCAGGTCCGTCGCTTGATTGACAAACGGCCTGACGACAAGGAGCCCTCCCGCGATGGAAACCTACCTCGCCATCAAGCTCGCCCACATCACCTTTGCCCTGCTCAGCATCGGCTTTTTCGCCGTGCGGGCGCTGTGGTCGATCTTTGGTTCGCCGCTACTGCGGCAGACCTGGGTCAGGGTGCTGCCCCACGTCAACGATACCCTGCTGCTGGCTTGCGCCCTGTACCTGGTGCTGGCAAGCGGCCAGTATCCATTCCAGCAACCCTGGCTGACCGCCAAGCTGGTGGCATTGGCCGCCTATATCCTGCTCGGCACCATGGCGATCAAGCGCGGCAGTACACCGCTGATTCGCGGCCTGTTCGCCCTGCTGGCAATCGCTGTGTTTGGCTACATGATCGCGGTGGCCTTCTACCGCTCGCCGCTGCCCTTTGCCTGAATCCCGGACCCGGTGTTGCGAGGCGGGGCCACCGGCGCCGTCAAGGCGCGGGGTTGGGATGCCCGGCGTGGATGGCGTCGATAGCTGAGAGCACCTCGGGGCCCAGCACCACCTGGGCGGCATCGATGTCCGCCGCCAGTTGTGCCATGGTGGTGGCACCGATAATGGTGCTGGTGACAAAAGTGCGGCTGCGCACATAGGCGATGGCCATCTGCGCCGGATCAAGGCCGTGCTCCTCGGCCAGGGCCACATAGGCGTTGGTGGCGCGCAGCGCCGCCTCGCCGGTGTAGCGACCAAACCTCGACCACAGGGTCAGCCGCGCGCCCTCCGGCTTGCCGCCGCCGCGGTACTTGCCGCTGAGCATCCCGAACGCGAGGGGCGAATAGGCCAGCATCGACACGGATTCCTCCATCGCCATTTCCGCCAGGCCGATTTCAAATACCCGGTTGAGCAGGTTGTAGGGGTTCTGGATACTGGCGATCACCGGCAGGCCCCGCTCCCTGGCCAGAGTCAGGTAGCGCATCAGCCCCCAGGGGGTTTCATTGGAAACACCGAGATGGCGCACCAGCCCTTCATCCACCAGTTCGGCCAGCGCTGCCAGGGTGTCGTCGATGGGTATCGAGCCGTCGTCGGCCTGGGGTTGATAGCCCAACGCGCCGAAATAGTTGGTGTTGCGCTCCGGCCAGTGGACCTGGTAAAGATCGAGGTAATCGGTGCCGAGGCGCCGCAGCGACCCCTCGACCGCCTCGCGGATATGATCCCGCGACAGGCGCGGCCCGCCGCGCATGGTGCCGCGATCCCCCCCGCGCACCCGTCCCGCCACCTTGCTGGCGAGAACGATATCGTCGCGGCGACCCCGGACCCGCAGCCATTCACCGATATAGGATTCGGTGCGCCCCTGGGTTTCGGCCATCGGCGGCACCGGATAAAGTTCCGCCGTATCGATAAAATTGATCCCCCTGGACAGGGCGTAGTCAAGTTGTGCGGCGGCATCGTCGACCGTGTTCTGCTGCCCCCAGGTCATGGTGCCGAGACAGATATCACTGACCATCAACTCGGTTTTACCCAATTGCTTGTATTGCATAAGCCAACCTATTCCCAATCGTTATCGGAGCATCCGCCACGGCGCGAACACAGAATCGGCCATGGTAGCAAACTCGGCGCGCTCAGCCATCCCCGGCAACGCCTTGATCGTCCGCACCAAGCCGCTGCCGCAGAGTCTCGAAGGCGACGAAGGCGGAGAGGAATATCTCGCCGGCCAGGCGCTGTGGAAACCCGTCGTTTTCAAGCTGGGCCAGCACCGGACCCTTGACCTCCGCCAGGTGCAGATTGAGGCCTTGGGCCATTAGTTGCTCATTTAGCATATCGAGCATTTCCAGTGCCGTGGCATCGATGCTGCTCACCGATGACATCACCAACACCAAGTGGCGAGTTTCCGGCTGTTCTCGGAGCGCCTTGGCGACGAACCTATCCACCGCTTCGGCATTGCCGAAGAATAGATTTTCATCGATGCGGATGATCAGCAGCCCATGATGGGTCTCCACCGCATAGCGCTGGACGTTGCGGAAATGCTCGGTGTCAGGCACCCGGCCCAGGATGACAATATGTGGCCGACTGGCTCGCCACACCAGTGTAGCGAGCGACAAGGCAATACCCAGACCGATCCCAACCTCGACGCCGGCGAGCAGCACCCCCAGAGCCGTACCCAGCTGGGCGCAGCCCTCGGCCCGGTCGTAGTGCCAGTTGTGACGTAATGAGTCCAGATCGACCAGTCCGATGGCGGCGACGATGATCGTGGCGGCGAGCACCGCCATCGGCAGAGCACTGAATACGCCACTGGCAAACAGCAGGATCAGGGCGACCAACAGGGCCGCGAGAATACCGGCCAGCGGCGTCTGGGCGCCCGCCTCGGCATTGACCGCAGTGCGAACAAAACTCCCCGTTACCGGCAGGGCACCCGACAAGCCGCTGGCGAGATTAGCGGCGCCGAGGCCCAGCAGCTCGCTATTGGCATCGAGGCGCTGGCGGTTGCGGCTGGCAAATAGCTGGGCGATGGACACACTTTCGACAAAATTGACCAGAGCGATGGCGAGTGCCGGCAGCCACAGCGCATGCAGCAGCGCGGTGTCCACAGCCGGAACAACCATACCGGGCAACCCCGGCGGGATCTCGCCGACCACATCCAGCCGCTCCTGCCAGCCCAGTGTCGCCACCAGTCCGACGCTACCCAGCACAGCGGCAGTGGGCATCAATCTCGCCACCAGCGTCGCCCATCTGTTCGCCAACCCCAAGACTTCCAACAGCGGTGCCAGAGCTGCACGGGCCAGCCACAGCACGGCGAGAGTGCCGATGCCCAACGCGGCAGTCAGTGGTTGAATCTCGGCGACCTGCGACAGCAAACCGACCACCAGCTGGACCGCTGTATGACCATCGCTGGCAACCCCCAGCAGCGGTCGCAATTGTCCGATAATGATCAGTAGCGCGGCGCCGCTGATAAAACCACTGATCACCGGGTGACTGATAAAGTGGGCCAGGGCCCCGAGACGCAGCAGCCCGGCAACCAATAGAATGGTGCCGGAAAACAGCGCCAACAACACCGCACCGGCGATGTAGCGCGCACTGCCCGGCTCGGCCACCTGCGCCAATGCTGCCGCAGTCATCAGTGACAGCACCGCCACCGGCCCCACCGACAAGGTGCGCGACGATCCCAGCAGTGCATACATCACCAGCGGCAGGACACTGGCATACAGCCCGAGCTGTGGCGGGAGGCCCGCCAGGGCCGCATAAGCGAGTCCTTGAGGCACCAACAGCAAGGCAACCAAAGCAGCGGCCATCAGATCGGGGCCGAGCCAGCGCGCCTGGTAGCCTTTAAGCCAATGTGGCCCAGGCATCAGCCTTCGCACACTCCCATGGCGTCACTCTTATCATTGCTTCAGGCCGCTTTGCGGCCTGATAGTTAGCCCCATGCCCACCAGCATCGCCAGTGTAAAGACAACCGCCTTGAATTCGCCCGCACCGAGGGCCACCAGCGCTGGGCCAGGACAGAAACCTGCAAGCCCCCAACCGACGCCGAACCCAAGGCTGCCGAACACCAGCGGTTTATCGATCGCCGTCCTGGTGGGCAGTCGCATCTCGGCGCCCAACAGCGACCGCTCGCGCCTGCCAAAAAAACCAAAAGCAACCAGGCCCACCGCCACCGCCCCTCCCATCACTAGAGCCAAAGACGGATCCCAGGCGCCGGCCAGATCAAGAAACGCCAGCACTTTAGCGGGGTTGGCCATGCCCGACAGCAGCAATCCTCCGCCGAACAATAGTCCCACCAGGAACGCCACCAGAATCTGTCTGTTCATTTCAACCTCCAAGCAGATGGCTCACCACATAGACCGTGGCAAAACCGCTGATCATAAATACAGCGGTGGCGACAAGGGAACGCGGCGACCGCCGCGAGATGCCGCATACACCGTGACCACTGGTGCAGCCCCCAGCGTAGCGGGTGCCCACGCCCACCAGCAGACCCGCGGTGACCAACAACGGGTAGTCAGTGTCGATATGAATCGCCGGCAACGGCTGAAATAGCCGCCAGCCAACGGGGGCCGCCAGCAGGCCGGCAACAAAAGCCAGCCGCCAGGCGAGCTCGCCCGGTGAGCGCAGGCCGTTCCTTAGCTCGGCGATGATTCCCCCCACAATTCCGGAGATACCGGCGATACGCCCGTTGAGCAGCATCAGCAGAGCTGCCGCTAGGCCAATGAGTAAGCCGCCGGCCAAAGAGGACCAGGGGGTAAAGGCCGACCAGTCAATCATCAGGATATCCTCGTTGTGGGTGAGCCTCGACCGCCGGCAAGTCGGGTTGACCCTCACCGCAATACAGTTGATACAGCAGCTGCAGCACCGCCAGTGCCCGCGGCTCGTCGACGCGGTAGTAGATTCGGCGCCCTTCTCGCCGCGTGACCACCAGCCCCTCGCGGCGCAACACACCCAATTGCTGGGAGAGTGTAGGCTGGCGAATCCCTAGACGCTCCTCGATTTCAGCGACATGAAGTTCTTCCTGACTGAGCTGGCACAGTAACAGCAGGCGATCACCATGAGCGAGACCGCGCAACAAGGCGCCTGCCCGGTCGGCGGCAGCGCGCATCTCGTCGATATCGAGAACTCCGGAGTTGGCCATAGGCAATCATTATATTGGAAAACATATTATTTACAAGTATATTATTGGTCAGTATATAGTGTGATGGCAATTACCCGCAGGAGGAGCCATGAAAAACTCGCCACTCGCCCCAGCCAGCGCTCTGGTGGAACCCTTTCTCGACGTCGCTACCGAAACCTTCAGTTACGTAGTGTACGACGCTCCCGGTGGCCAGGCCGCGGTGATCGATCCGGTACTGAATTTCGATCCGGCCTCGGGCCGCACATCAACCGCCGGCGTCGAGCGGATCTTGAGTTTTGTAGCCCAGCACAACCTGACCGTCACCTGGATACTTGAAACTCACGCCCATGCCGATCATCTGTCCGCAGCCCCGTTTGTCCGCGAGCGGCTCGGCGGCAAGGTCGGCATCGGCGAAAAAATCCGCGAGGTCCAGCAGATATTCCACAAAGTGTTCAATCTCGGGCCCAAGTTTATCTGTGACGGCTCGCAGTTCGATCACTTGTTTAGCGACGGAGAGACGTTCCGCATCGGTAAGCTGGACGGCAAAGTGATCCATACTCCCGGCCATACGCCAGCTGATATGAGTTGGCTGATCGGCGGCGCGCTGTTCGTCGGCGACACCCTGTTTATGCCTGATGCCGGCACTGCGCGCTGCGACTTCCCCGGCGGCAGCGCCAGAATTTTGTATCGGTCGATTCAGACACTGTTGGCCTTTCCCCCGCAGACACCCATCTACATCTGTCACGACTACCCCCCGGAAGGCAGGAGCCATCAATGCCTGACCACAGTGGCGGCGCAGAAGCAGAACAATATCCATGTTCGCGATGGCATCAGCGAGGCCAAGTTCGTCGCCATGCGCGAAGCCCGGGATGCCGGCCTCGACATGCCGCGGCTGATCCTGCCGTCGATCCAGGTCAACATCCGCGCCGGCGCCATGCCACCGGCGGAGGGTAATGGTGTGGTTTATCTCAAGATCCCGGTCAACCGGCTGTAAATCCCGTCAAGCGGTTGGACCGTCCTGGACGGGTCCCACGTTGCGCGCACGGTGAATGGCTCGGGCCTGGTCTCCTCAGTCGGCGCGCTCTCCCAGTATCCTGTCCGCACCCAGCTCGATCCCCGGCTCCAACAGCCAGGGCCGGTCGTGGCGGTTGTCCTCCTTGACGTCGCAGCCGGGACAGGGGATGCCCAGGTGGCCGGCCGCCTCCCGGTACAGCTCCGGACGATAACAGCGCTGCACCAGCGCCGCGGCGAGATCTTCGGGCAAGACCTTGCCGAGCATCGCACAGCCCTCCGCCAGCAGCCGCCGGGCGTGGGAGCGCCAGGGAAAGCCCGCCTGGTAACGGTGGAACACCTGGAAATCCGCCAGCGCTACCGGCGGCTGCCCACTGGCACAGGTGAATTCACCGGTAAGGGATGGCAGCAGCACCTTGACCGGCAGGTCGAGATAAGCGGGCGCGCTCAGTATTCGCGCCGCTTCCAGGCCCGGGTCCGCCAATTCACGGCACGCGGCCATCAGTGCCAGCCGCAAGCGCAGATGAGTGGCGGGGTGGCGGTGGTGCCAGGCCTCGGTGACGCCGAGCACCTTTTCCGGCGCGTTGTTCCAGATATCGTAGCCGCTGGCCACCACCACGCCGATGCCCTGCCGCACCGCCAGGCTGCTCCACGGCTCACCCACGCAAAAGCCATCGATGATGCCCTGCGCCAGGCTGTCGCACATCTGCTCCGGCGGCAGCACGATGATGCGCACGTCCCGGTCCGGATCGATACCCGCGGCCCTGAGCCACATGCGCAGCTGGACACTGTGGGTCGAAAACGCGTGGACCGTGGCCAGGGTGACCAGCCGCCCGGGCTCACGCCCCAGATACCGCTTGAGCGCCCGCGCCGCGGCCAGGGCATCGGGGTAGCCGCCATCGGCCAGCCCCAATTGCCGCCACAGCGTGCCGGCCAGGGCCAGGGCATTGCCGTTGAGGCTCAACGACAGCCCGGTGAGCAGGCTGGCGCGAACCCCGCCAGCGCCCAGGCTCGCCATCATCGGTAATGGCGACAGCAGGTGGGCGGCATCCAGATCCCCCACCACCAGCTTGTCGCGGAGATTGGCCCAGGACACCTCGCGGACCAGCGTGACATCGAGTCCATAGCGGGCGAAATGGCCATGCTCCTTGGCGATGATCAGGGGCGCGCTGTCCGTCAGCCGCATGAAACCCAGGGTGATCGCCGCTTTCTCGGGCGGAGGCAGTCGCTTGTTGGCGATCATCAGTCTTTCCTTTTGCCCTGGTGGGAGAGGGTCGCGAGCACGGTTTTGGCCACCACCGGCAAGCGCTGGTTGGCATCCATGGCCAACTTGGTGAGCAGCCGGTGCGCCTCGTCTTCACCGATGTTCTTGTGAGCCATCAGCAACCCCTTGGCCTGCTCGATCAGCTTGCGCTCCTCCAACTGGACGCGGGTACTGTGCAACTCGTCGCGCAGCGCCTGGAAAACGCGGAACTGGGCAATGGCGACGTCGATGACCGGCCTGACCTGCGCCGGGTTGATACCGCCCATCAGGTATGTGCTGATGCCGGCGCTCACCGCCTGGCGGATATAGTCGGGGTCGCCCTCCTGGGTGAACATCAATACTGGCGTAGGGTTGTGGTGATTGACGATGGCCAGGCTCTCGAGCACATCCCGATCGGGCGACTCCAGTTCCATCAGCACCACATCGGGGCGGCTCTTTTCGATCTGGAACAGCAGCCCGGCGGCGGAGGGAATGACCAGCACCACTTCGAAACCCGCCGCCCAGAGACACTCCTCGACCATCACCGCCCGCTCCGGGCTGTCATCCACCAGCATCACCCGCAACGCCGTGCCGGCTTCGGCTGCCAGGCCGGCGCCCACCGGCGGCATTTCCCGGGAGCGGCGATCACTGTCGGCCAATCTCTTACTACTCATCCTGTGAAAAGTTCTCCTGTGATCATTCGAGGGAACGGGCCGAAGGTCGCTCCGCAGTCAGCCCGCGGGCCATCCGGATAGTCCCATCGGCATCACCGCGAAGAGCGTCTCTCACCGCGGGACAGCCTCTGTCATCGGGGAACATTCAAGTTTCGTACCAACCATCCAGCGCCGCGGTTTCACAAGGCCTGCCGCGATCGCCACCCCACCGCGCGGCTCGCCGCATCAATGTTGGGCGGACCGCCGGTCGAGCGCCCCAAAAGCGCGCCTCACTGGCGGCTGATCTCGACAGCCAATGACGCTAGAATGGTGCCTCCGCAACCGGCCAACCACCAGCATGCCCCAAACCCCTGTCGGCACCGCCGCCCACCAGAACCTGCGTACCCTGTGCCTGATCCGGCTGATCCCCTTCAGCGGCCAGGCCCTGGCGATCGGCTATCTCTACCTGTCCGGCGCCATGGTCTTGCCCTGGGGACGCCTCAGCCTGCTGCTCGCCGTCTTCGCCGCCGTCATCGCGCTGTCGTGGTGGCGGGCGCTGAATCCCCGGCCGATCCACGACAGGGAATTCTTTGCCCAACTGGTCGTCGATGTCACCCTGCTCAGCCTGCTGCTCTACCACACCGGCGGCGCCACCAACCCCTTCGTGTCCTACTACCTGGTGCCCATCACCATCGCCGCCATCACCCTGCCCCGGCCGCTGACCATACTCATCAGCCTGTCGTGCCTGCTGGCCTACAGTGCGCTGATGTTCTGGCATGTGACAGTGCCGGACCTGGCGCCCGCCGGCCACGGCCATGGCGGCGACGTCGCCACCAGCCTCAACGTCCATGTCATCGGCATGTGGGTGAATTTTACGGCCAGCGCTCTGCTGATCATCTGGTTCGTGACGCGGATGGCCGAAACGGTCAGAATCGGCCAGCAGGCACTGCTCCGGCAACAGGCGGCGGCGACGGAACGGCAGTTGGAAGACGAGCAGCTACTGGCAGTGGCGACCCTGGCCGCCAGCGCCGCCCACGACCTGGGCACCCCTCTCAATACCGTGCGCCTGATCGTCGATGACTGGCGGCGGGACACCCGCCCGCCCGACACCGCCGATCACCGCGCAGATCTTGACACCATCGCCGCCCAAGTCGAGCGCTGCCAGCACAGTTTGAAGAAACTCGGCGACACGGCGCGGGTTTTTTCCCGCCAGGAAGCCTTTGAAACCACCGCCCGGCAGTATTTCACCGACCTGGTGGACCGCTGGTTGCTGATGCGCCCGGACGTCCGCGCCCGCTGCCGCATTACCGGCGACGATACCATCGCCGTACATTTTCATCCGTCCCTGTCGGCGTCGATCCACAATATTCTCAACAATGCCGGGGACGCTAGCCCGGCCAAGGTCGAGATCGACATCCACTGGAACGCCGAGAGCGCCACGCTTGCCATCCGCGACCACGGGCCGGGCATCGACCCGCTGAGGCTGTCGGCGGTCAATGCCCTGGCGGGCAGCGACAAGAGCGATGGCCTCGGCCTCGGGCTGTTTCTGTCGCGCTCGATTTTTGCCCGCCACGGCGCCGCCATCAGCCTGACGCCGCAAGCCGAAGGCGGCACCCTGGCCACCATCCACCTGCCCCTGACACGGGTCAATACCGAGACCACCTGAGCGATCCATCATGACCGACCATCATTACCTTATCGTCGACGACGACATCACCTTCGCCGAAACCCTGGCGCGCAGCCTGCAGCGGCGGGGGGCCACCGCCGGTATCGTCATCAACGAAGACAGCGCCCTGTTCTACTGCCACAAACATCAGCCGGACCGGGTGGTGCTGGACCTCAAGCTCAACGATGAATCGGGGCTCAACCTGATCGACAAGATACTGGGCTTCGCGCCCGCCTGCCGTATCGTCATGCTGACCGGTTACTCGAGCATTCCCACCACGGTCAAGGCGATCAAGCTGGGGGCCATCGACTACCTCTGCAAGCCGGCATCGGTCGACGACATCCTCAGCGCCTTCGACCGCGAGCACGGCGACGGCGACGTTCTGCCGCCCGCGACCCCGCACTCCGTGGATCGCCTCGAGTGGGAGCACATCCAGCGGGTGCTGGCGGAATACGAAGGCAACATCTCCGCCACCGCCAGGGCGCTGGGCATGCACCGGCGAACCCTGCAGCGCAAACTGCAAAAGCGGCCGGTGAAAAGCTGACGTCTCGGCGGAGGATCGCGGCGGAAAACAACAGCGGCGCCGCTTACAGCGACAATTGGCCCCATGGCTCGGCGCGCGCGGCCCTGGCCACTTCCACCCTCGCCCAGATTTTCTCGTGGAAGAAAAACACCACGGTATTGATGGCCGGTTCCACCAGGGCGACCGCGCCCCCCACTACCACACTGCCGGTCATCACGTAGGCTACGGTGAAAGCCACGGCGAAGTGCATCATGGCAAATGTCAGGGTCTTGGTCATCTCATCCCTCCGGGTCATAGATCAGCGCAAACAATAACAATTATCAATTAAGAAAGACAATTGAATTATCCTGGCGGAGCGATTGACTTTGACTATACCGAAGGAGCAGACATGCGCAGTCTAGTCACAGCCGGCGCCAGCATTTACCATCGGCAGCCAGACAACAGCACCCGGAGCCACCCTATGACCCGCCTGTTCCACCACCTTCGCCCGCTGTCACTGGTTTTGTTGGCGGCAACCCTGCTGGCCGGCCCTTGGTCACTCCACGCCGCCGCGAGGGCCGGCGCGGCGGAGCCGCTGACCGTCTACAAAAGCCCCACCTGCGGCTGCTGCGAGCACTGGCTCGACCACGTCCACCAGAGGGGTTTCATCACCGAGGTCGAGCACCCCGAGGATCTCGGGGGCGAAAAAGCACGGCTCGGCGTGGCTCCCCGGCACCAATCCTGCCATACCGCCGTATCCCGGGACGGCTTCATCTTCGAAGGACACATCCCCGCCGGTCTCATCACCCGCTTCCTCGAAGACCGGCCCGAAGGAGCGATCGGTCTCGCTGTACCCGGCATGCCGGTGGGCAGCCCCGGCATGGAAATGGGCGAGCGCTTCGATCCCTATGATGTACTGCTGTTGATGGCGGATGGCTCGAGCCGTGTCTACGCCCGGGTCTCCAGCGCCGCGGAACAGTACTAGCGGGCGGCGGGTTGCGCCGCGGCGCAACTCGGACCCGACTGCCAATAGCCCTCAGGACCTCCCACCGAGGCACCGGTACAGCGCCGGCAGCACCACCAGCGTCAGCAGCGTGGCGGACAGGATCCCGCCGACCACCACCGTCGCCAGCGGGCGCTGCACCTCCGAGCCGATACCGGTGTTGAACGCCATCGGCACGAAGCCGAGCCCCGCCACCAGCGCCGTCATCAGCACCGGCCGCAGGCGCCGCAGCGCCCCCTCGCGGACCGCTTGCGCCAGAGGCTGCCCCTCCGCCAGCAGCGTCCGGATATGGGACACCATCACCACACCGTTGAGTACCGCGATGCCCGACAGGGCGATGAAGCCGACCCCGGCCGACAGCGACAACGGCATGCCCCGCAACCACAAGGCCATCACCCCGCCCGTCACCGAGAGCGGAACGGCACTGAAGATCAGCAGCGCGTCGCGGGCACTGCCGAAGGCACCGTAGAGCAGCGCCAGCACCAGGCACAGGGACAGCGGCACGACAATGGCGAGGCGTCGGCTGGCGGATTCCAACTGCTCGAAGGCGCCCCCGTAATCTACCCAGTAGCCAGTCGGCAGGGCGATCTCATCCGCTACCCGGCGCTGCAGTTCGGCGACGAAGGAGCCGAGATCGCGGCCGCGCACATTGGCGGTCACCACCGCATAGCGCTTGCCCTGCAGGCGGTCGATCTGGCTCGGGCCGGGCGCCAGGGACAGGGTCGCCACATCGCCGAGTGGCACATAGTTCACCGCGCCACCGCTGCCGGGCAAGGGAATCGGCAGCCGTTCCAGGCTTGCCAGATCCCGCACCGTTGCGGCGGGCATGCGGACACGCAGCGCAAACCGCCGGTCGCCGTCGAAGACCACACCGGCCTCCTCGCCGCTCACCGCGGCGCGCACCGTCTGCTGCACGGTGGCGATATCGATACCGAGCCGGCCCAGCATCTCGCGGTCGGGCGCCACGGTCAGCACCGGCAGGCCCGACGCCTGCGCCAGGCGGGCATCGGCGGCACCCGGGATGGTGTCGACCAGGGCTTCCCCCTGCTTGCCCAGCAGCGCCAGGGTCTCCAGGTCGTCGCCATGGAAACGCACCGCCACGTCGGCGCGCACGCCGGAAAGAAGTTCGTTGAAGCGCATTTCGATGGGCTGGGTGAATTCGTAGTTGCTGCCGGGCAGCTGTCTTACCGCGGCATCCATCTCCGCCACCAGGCGGTGTTTAGGCAGCCCGGGGTCAGGCCAGTCGCTGCGCGGCTTGAGCATCACGAAAGTGTCGGCGACGTTGGGCGGCATCGGATCGGTGGCCGCCTCGGCGGTGCCGATTTTGGAAAAGACCTCGGCCACCTGGGGAAAATCCAGCAGCCGCGCCTCGAGGGTCTTCTGCATGGCCACCGACTGGCTGAGACTGGTGCCGGGAATGCGCAGGGCGTGGAGGGCGAGACCGCCCTCGTCGAGGTCGGGTGCGAATTCGGAGCCCAGCCGCGTCGCCAGGACGAACGTTCCGAGCACCAGCAGCGCAGCGCCGCCCAGCACCGGGCGCGGATGCGCCAGGGCGGCGCTCAGGGCCACTCCGTAACCGCGCCGGGCCGCCGCCATCACCGGGTTATCGCGGTGCGACACCCTGCCGCGGACCAGCACCGCCACCGCTGCCGGCACGAAGGTCACCGACAGCACCAGGGCGCCGGCGAGGGCCATCACCACGGTAAAGGCCATCGGCTGGAACAACTTGCCCTCGACGCCGCTCAGGGCGAAAACCGGCAAATACACCACCATGATGATCAGCACGCCAAAGGCGCCGGGGCGAAACACTTCGCGGGTCGCCCGGGTCACCTCCAGCAAACGCTCGTCGAGACCCAACAGGCGGCCCTCGCGGCGTTGCGCCAGGGCCAGCCGGGCGAGGCAGTTTTCCACCACGATCACCGCGCCGTCGACGATCAGCCCGAAGTCGATCGCCCCCAGACTCATCAGGTTGCCGCTCACCCGGTTGGCGGCCATGCCGGTGATCGCGAACAGCATCGCCAATGGAATCACCAGCGCCGTGATCAGCGCCGCGCGCAGATTGCCCAACAGCGCAAACAGTACGGCGATCACCAGCAATGCGCCCTCGAACAGGTTCGTCGTCACCGTGGCAATGGCTCTGTCCACCAGGGTGGTGCGATCATAGACGGCCTCGACCCGGACCCCCTCCGGCAGCGAGCGACCGATGTCGGCGAGCCTCGCGGCCACCGCCCGCGCCACCTCGCGGCTGTTCTCGCCGATCAGCATGACCGCGGTGCCGATCACCACCTCGTCGCCGTTGCGGGTGGCGGCGCCGGTGCGCAGCTCGCGGCCGAGGCGCACCTCGGCGACATCGCGGACGCGGATGACCGCGTTTTCGCGACCGGCGATGGCGATGTCGCCGATCGCCGCCAGGGAACCGACCTGGCCTGGCACCCGTATCAGCCACTGCTCGCCCCGGTGCTCGATATAGCCGGCGCCGACATCGCGATTGTTGCGTTCGACGGCATCCACCAGTTCGCCGATGCCGATATTCCAGGCCAGCAGTCTGGCGGCATCGGGCACGATCTCGAACTGCCGTTCGAAGCCGCCGATGGTGTCGACCTCGGTGACGCCCCTCACCTGGAGCAACTGCGGTCGGATCACCCACTCCTGGAAAGTGCGCAGTTCCTCCAGAGTCCAGGGGGCGCCACCGGCTGTGCGGCTACCGTTTTCCGCCGCCAGGCTGTACATGAAGATTTCGCCAAGGCCGGTGGCGATCGGGCCGAGCTCGGGTTCCAGGCCCGCCGGCAGGCGGCCGCGCACGCCCTGGAGGCGCTCGCCGACCAGTTGCCGGGCAAAATGGATGTCGGTGGTGTCTTCGAATATCGCTGTGACCTGGGACAGCCCGTAGCGCGACAGCGAGCGGGTGTGGTCGAGTCCGGGCAGCCCGGCCAGAGCGGTTTCTATATCGAAGGTGATGCGCTGCTCCACTTCGAGCGGCGAATAGCCCGGGGCCGCGGTATTGATCTGCACCTGGACGTTGGTGATATCCGGCACCGCATCGATCGACAGATGCAATGTGTTGTACAGCCCGATGCCGGCCATCACCAGGGTCAGGGCAAGCACCAGCCAGCGGCGTTTCACCACCGCGGCAACGAATCGATCGCTCATGACGCCCCCTTTCAGTGATCGTGGCCGGCGGTGGCCTTGAGGATATCCGCCTTCACCAGGTAGCTGTTCTCGCTGACATAGCTCGTGGCGGACGCCAGACCGCCCAGCACCTCCACCCACTCGCCATCACTGCGCCCCGCCACGATCGGCCGCGCCTCGTAGCTGTCGCCGGCGCGGACGAACACCACCTGCTCGCCGCGCAGCTCCTGGATCGCCGCGGCGCGCACCGCCAGCGGCACCGTTTCGCTGCCCAGCAGCAGTTCGGCTCTGACCAAGGTGCCCGGCCGCAAGCGGCCATCGTTGTTGGCGAGCACCGCCCGCGCCAGGGTGGCGCGGCTGCGGGCATCGGCCATCGGGGCGATATAGTTCACCTCGCCCACCGCTTCGCCGCCCAGCAAAACCGGCTGGCCGGGGGACAACAACGGCAGATCGCGGGGGAAAACATCGAGATCCAGCCATACCCAGCTGGTATCGGTGATCTCGATCAGCGCGCCGCCATCGCTGGCGCCGCCGGGATTGGCATGGCGGGCGGTAACGACCCCTCCCGCCGGGGCCAATACCGCCTGCGATTGCAGGCTGTCCCTGGCCTCCACCCGGGCCACCAGGTCGCCGCTGGCAACCCGGTCGCCGACGCTGACATGGACGCTTTGCACCAGCCCGGCGTAGCGGGCGCCAACGGCGTGGACCCGTTCCTCGTCGCGGGCGATCCGCCCGAACAGGGGCAGGGTCCGGCGCAATGTCGCAGGACCGGCAAGGGCAGTGACCAAACCCGCGCCAGCGGCGACTTCCGGCGCGATGACGGTGCGATCGGCGTGCTGGTCGCGCTCGCCGTGATCATCGGCGTCGGCCGTGCACAGCGCGGGGATCAGCAAGAGGCAAAAAAGCCGTATCGATCGGATACTCATGGCGTGCGCTCCCCGGCGGCGACCAGTTGCTCGCCGGTGAGGCGTTCCAGCTCGTTGTAGTGGCGATGGAAGTCGGCCGCCAGGGCCAGCGCCTGGCGCTCCAGGGTGAGTTGCTCACGGCGGGCATCGCCGAGATCGAGAACGCTGTAGCGCCCGGCGCGGTAACCGGCGCCAATTTCGTCGCCGAGCTGGCTCGCCAGGGGCAGCGATTGTCCGCTGACCACCGCGAAGGCTTCCCGGGCCAGTTGCAGCGCGCGGTATGCGCTGTCCAGCACCGCCAGCAATTCGACCCGCGCCAGCTCCGCTTCGGCGGCGGTGGCCGCCAGCGCCGCCCGGGCGCTGGCCTGGTGCCCACGGTTGGGGTCGGCGAGATGGAGGGGTACAGAGATGCCCAGCAGCAGCGAGTTGTCATGGTCGAGACCATCGTGGCGGGCGCCGAGGGACAGCGTCAGATCCCGTCGGCCATTGGCCTCCGCCAGCCTCAGTTGCGCCTGCTCCAGGCGTTCCCGGCTGGCGAACTGGCGCAACCGCGGCGCCCCCGCCAGGCGGGACTGAATATCGCCAAGGGCGGGCAATGCCGGCAATGGCATCAGCGGCGCGGCCGCCCTGAGACCGGTCTCGCCGTTCTCCCCCCACAGGCTGGCGAGGCGCTGGCTGGCGTTCCGCCTGGCCATTTCTGCGCGGCGCAGTTCCAGGTCCGCCTGCTGGCGGGCGATGTCCAGCCGGAGCAGGTCGGCGCGCGGCGCGGCGCCGGCCTCGACCCGGAGCGCCGCGCCGGCCCGGTCGGCCGCGGTCAGTTCCAGGCCGCGCCGGGCCAGGTCGACAGCCGCCTGCGCCTCCGCCAGGTCGATATAGCGGCTCACCGCCTCTCCCAGCACATCGAGGCGGGCAATTTCGTAATCGAGCTGTGCGTCGTCGCGGGACAGTGCCGCGACCCGCAAGCGCCGTTCCCGCTTGCTTCCCAGTTCGATCAGCCGGCTGAGGGACAACGTCAGCTCGGTCTCACCCAGACCGGCAGCAGCGCCGGACGTTCCGAGATTTTCCGCCTCCACCGACAGTGCCATGCCGGGGTCGACGCCCGCCTGCACCAACTGGCCGTCGGCGATCCGCAGGCGATGGGGAAAAACCGCCAGCACAGGGCTGGCGGCAAGGGTGCGGCCGACGGCCTCGGCCAGGGATATGGGCTCCGCCGGCGCGGCCAGGGCCGATAGCGCCCACGCGCTCAGGACCGCGAACAGGGCGCGGCCCATCAGGGTATTGTTCATCGATCAATCTCCGCCAATGATCAGGAAGGGGGCGGCGCGGCCCCCTGTCGACGAGTCAGAGCACGGAGAAATCGGGTGGCGGTACGGGAGGGCGGTTGTCGCGGGACAGGGTCACGCTCGGCAGCGATGGCCGCCATGCCTGGCGGAAACCGGGAATCGACCAGCCGGGCTGGCCGCCCAGGTGAAAACCCGGCATATGGGTGTGACAGCGGTGGTGGTCGTCCTTGCAGTCCTGAGCGTCCATCGGGTCGGCAGCGGCGCGGTGATCGCCGTGGTGCAGCGCCTCGCCAGGGGAATCATCATAGAGGCCGTGAACGACACTATCCCCCGCCAGGGCCAGGTTATTGGCCAGCACAAACAGCGCGAGCAGGATAGCGCACATTTTCAACGGCATCAGGGCGGCCCCGGGCAGGATGCCGACATCCTAGCCCTCTCGACCACGGCTTTCAACAGCCGTTCCTCAACAGCAGCTCCTGGGCAATCGCGCTCTCCGGGCTTTGTCGGGTCGCGGAACCCGAAACACCCGCCACCACAAGCGCTCGTTGCGGGGTGCGACAGCAAACAGCGGGAACACGGCCGGGCGCGCATGACGGCAGTCAACCGAGGTGCTTGCGGCGGGTCCGGAAAAACTCGCTGATCAGCCTGGAACACTCATCCGCCAGGACGCCTTCCCGCCACTGCACCCGGTGGTTGTAATGATCCAGGTCGAGCAACTGCAAGCGGCTCGCCACCGCCCCTGCCCGGGGCTCCCTGGCGCCGAATACCAGTCGCGCCACCCGGGCGTGGATGATGGCGCCGACGCACATGGTGCACGGTTCGATGGTGACATACAGCGTGCTGCCGGGCAGCCGGTAGTTGTCCGCCGCGCGGGCCGCCGCACGCAAGGCATCCACCTCGGCGTGGGCGCTCGGGTCGCGCCCGGCGATCGGGTGATTGCAGCCGCCGGCGAGCAGCTCGCCACCTCTGACCAGCACCGCGCCCACCGGTACCTCGCCCAGGTCGCCGGCCCGGCGGGCCATCGCCAGCGCCCGGCCCATCCAGTATTCGTCGTCGGCAGGCGTCCGCGCATCCACGTTCACAGAGTTTGCGGCCTCCCCCATCGATGTCGCAGGCATGTAGGCAGGCATGTAGATTGCTTATGGATATTCCACGGCGAGCTACAATAGAATGCCCGCCATGGTGGCCGTCGCCTGTCCGCCGGGCAGGCCAGGGTAACTTTCCCGTGTTCCGACACTATCGCAACCTTGTGGATAAAACCGATGACCTATTGTATAGGAATGGTGCTCAACGAAGGCATGATCATGGCTGCCGACACCCGCACCAACGCCGGCATCGACCATATCGCCACTTTTCCCAAACTGTTCACCTTCGAGAACATCGGCGAGCGAGTGGTCCTCATCTCCAGCTCCGGCAATCTCGCCACCTCCCAGCGGGTGATCAGCGTGCTCAAGCAGCAGATCGCCCGCGCCGAACCACTGAGCCTGTACACCTGCGACAGCATGTTCCAGGTCGCGGAGCTGATCGGCGAAACGCTGCGCAACAGCGAAAGCCACTACCGGGTGACCAACCCTATGCGCGCCGTCGATTTCAGCAGCAATCTGCTGGTCGGCGGCCAGATCAAGGGGCAAGCGCCAGAAATGTACCATATCTATCCGGAAGGCAATTTCATCCGCACCTGCACCGATACGCCGTTTTTCCAGATCGGTGAATCCAAGTACGGCAAGCCCATCCTCGACCGGATCATCACCACCGAGACCCCCTTGAACCAGGCGATGAAGTGCGCGCTGATCTCCTTCGATTCCACCATGCACTCCAATCTCTCGGTGGGCATGCCCATCGATATCGTGATCTATCGGGCCGATAGCCTGGAGGCCAGGATCGAGCGTCTCGAAGAAGACGACCGCTACTTCAACCGCCTGGCCAAGGCCTGGGGCGGCGGCCTCCGCAAGCTGTTCGATCAACTGCCCTGAAGCTGCCGGCTCAGAGCACCCGGAACGCCAAGGGCGGCGGCGAATCGTCGCCGCCCTCCTCCCAGTGCACGGCCGCCACCTGTGCGCCGGCCGGCCCCTGTTCGGCGGCCAGCCGCACTTTCGCCACCGCCAGCGGGTCGCCGACCAGCAATATTTCCACCGAGCCATCGGCAAGATTACGGGCGTGGCCGGTCACCCCTTCGCGCATCGCCGCGTCCGCGACATGACGGCGAAACCACACACCCTGCACCCGCCCCCTGACCCGCCCGGCAAGCACCATCGATCAGCCCTCTTCGCCGCTGGCTAGCGCCAACGCCTGCTCCAGTGATTCCAGGGTTTGCGGCCCCCTGAGGATCGATACCAGCTTGCCCTCGCCGTCGATGACGAAGGTTTCCGGCAGGCCCACAGGGACCGGCACGCCGAGGGCCGCCCGCGGGTCGACGTCGAGGGTCGGGAAATCGATACCGAGGCGCTGCACCTGACCGGCGAGGGTCTCACCCTCGAGTTGGTCGAAATTGACCCCCACCACCCGCACACTGTCGCTGTGGCGCTGCTGGAATTCGTTGAGTTCGGGAATTTCATCCCGGCACGGCTGGCACCACTCGGCCCAGTAATTGACGAACACGGTATGGCCGGCCAACTGGTCGAGGCTGAGAGGGCCGCGCTGTTCGCTGCCGGGGGAACCGTCGCAGGCGGACAGCGCGGCGGCCAACACCGCCGCCAGCACAGCCCCCCGCCGGCCTGCCGCCAACGGGGGCGCGGCTGGACTAGGGCGGATCGCGCTGCGGATTCTGTGGAAGAGCTTCACGTTGTTCATTCTCCTGAAACAAATGGGCAAGGGGCATGGAAAGCAATGCCTCGGACTGTGCGGCGCTGGTGTGGAGCAGGCTGTCGAGGCCGGCAAACCAGGGGTACTCCCCCAGTTGGCTGGCGCTGCGGCTGGCGGGCGCGCGGGTGAAATTATCGCCAAAAACGGCCGCCAGCTGCCACAGGGTGAGCTGGCCGATATCGCGCACCAACACATAGTGGTTGTTGCGCGTGACCTCCAGTATCCGATGCTCCAACAACAGTCTGCGCAGTTCCAGCCAGTGCTGCTGATCAAACCAGGAGCGGATGATATCCCGATCGGAGAGAGAACGCCCCATCTGTTGGCGACGCCAGCACTCCCAGCACACCAGCACCGCCGCGACGAGGTTGGGCAGGCGCCGCCCGCGGAACACCGAGCCGAAGGTTTCGAGGGAGCGCACCAGCTCCGCCCCCGCCAGGGTGATCATCCAGCACAGGTAGATCCACAACAGGAACACCGGCAGAATGGCAAAGGCGCCGTACATCGAATGGTAGCTCGAATTGGCCACGAAACTGCCGAACAGGCTCTTGGCCACCTCGAACAGGACGGTGCTGACCAGCCCCCCCGCCAGCGCGTAGCGAAACACCACCTTGCAGTTCGGCACCGCCACGAACAGCAGAGTGAACGCCATCCAGGTCAGCAGCCAGGGCAGGTACCTGAACAGCAGGGTCGTCACCCCCAGGGCATCGACCTCGTTCATCATCAGCTGCAGTGATACCAGATAGGTGTGCATCACCAGTCCGATTCCCACCAGCAGCGGGCCGAAACTGAGAATTCCCCAGTACAGCAGAAAACCCGACAGGCCCTTGCGGTTGTCGAGGGTTCCCCAGATGCGATTGAAGTTTTTCTCGATATTGGCCAGCATCAGATAGGCGGTGACGATCAGAATCAATGCGCCGACCACGCTGAGCTTGCGCGCCTGGGTGGAAAACTCCAGCAGGTAATCCTGTATCTCGGCGCCGGTCTCGGGCAGGAAATTGCGAAAAATCAGTTCCTGTACCTGGCTGCCCAGCCCCTGGAAGGCGGGCACCATGGAGAATACCGAGTACACCACGGTCAACAGCGGGACCACGGCAAACAGGCTCATGTACGTCAGCGCCGCGGCGCTTTCCCGGCAACCGTCACTGTTGTAGCGAACCATCACATACTTGAGAAACGCGCCCCACATCAGCAGTGTTTTGCGGGCTTGCTCCCCGGTGAAGGTTTTCCATGGCAACGGCACGGCATTCTCCAACTGGCGCGACGGCTGGCCCTGGCGACAGGCTTGCCCTTACAATAGAACGTCACCCAGAGATTGTACACAAACCCATGACCACCATTTATCACAATCCGCGCTGCACGAAATCCCGTCAGACACTGGCGCTGCTGGAAGAGCGCGGGCTGGCGCCGCAGGTCGTGCTCTATCTCGACACCCCACCGGACGCCCCGACCCTGCAGGCACTGCTGGCAAAACTCGGCATCAGTGCCCGCGACCTGCTGCGCAAGGGCGAGGACGAATACAAAGCCAACAACCTTGCAGACCCCGGGCTCAGTGAGCAACAGTTGATCGACGCCATGGTCCGCTTTCCCAAACTGATCGAGCGCCCCATCGTGGTCAACGGTTCCCGGGCCGCCCTGGGCCGCCCGCCGGAAGCCGTTCTCGACATCCTGTAGACTGCGCAATGAATGAACCCTATGTGCTGGTGCTTTACTACAGCCGCCACGGCAGCGTTGCCGCCATGGCCCGCCACGTCGCCCTCGGCGTCGAAAGCGCCGGGGTGGCGGCAAGGTTGCGCACCGTGCCGGCGGTTTCCACCACCTGCGAGGCGGTGGCGCCGGAGATTCCCGACGACGGCCCGCTCTACTGCAGCCTCGACGATCTGGCGCACTGCGCCGGCCTGGCGCTCGGCAGTCCCACCCGCTTTGGCAACATGGCCGCACCGCTCAAGTACTTTCTCGACGGCACCAGCAGCCTGTGGCTCAACGGCCAGTTGATCGGCAAGCCCGCCGCAGCGTTTACCTCCACCGCGAGCCTGCACGGCGGCCAGGAAAGCACGCTGCTGTCGATGCTGCTGCCGCTGCTGCACCACGGCATGGTGATTGCCGGCCTGCCCTACAGCCACCCGGAGCTCACCACCACAAGCAGTGGCGGCACGCCCTACGGCGCATCCCACCATGCCGGCGCCGACAGCGCGGCTCTCAGCAACGACGAACTCATCCTGTGCAAGGCCCTCGGCAAGCGGCTGGCGAAACTCGCCCGCAAGCTCGCCGACTGACCCCACGCCCACCGCCCCGGAGACCGGAACCGCACGATGATCAAAGCACTCGCCACCAAACTGTCCTGGGCGCGCCGGATCACCTGGGCCAGCTACTGTCTGTTTCTGCTCAGCATGGTCACCGGCAGCATCCTGTCCGGCACACCCGCCAGCCTGATCGTCATCAGCACCCTGCCGCTGCTGCTGTTCCTTCCGGGTCTGGTCCGCGAAAACTACAAAAGCCTGTCGCTGCTGTGTTTCGTCACCCTGATGTATTTCACTGTCATGGTGGTGAAAGTGTGGGAGCCGCAGCGAACACCGGTCGACATTCTCTCACTGGCGCTGATCGTGGTGCTGTTTTCCGCGGCGATGATGTTCAGCCGCTGGAAGCAATACCACCTGGCCGGGTTGGCGGCGCGCTAACGGCCGCCGCGCGGTCGACAACGGCGCCGGATGGCGCAAAACTACCGAGAGTCACAAGGGAAAAATCATGAGCAAGGAAAAACCGGGAGTCATCCGCCGCCTGTTTGCCGGGATCGGCATGTTCTTCACCGCCCTGCGCCTGCTGATCAACACGGCGCTGGTGCTGATTGTTCTGGTGGTGCTGGTCAATATCTTCGGCCAGCAAACCAAGCCCCTCCCGGCGTCGGCCGCCCTGACCCTGATCCCCAGCGGCACGCTGGTGGAACAGCGCAGCTACACCGACCCGCTCACCCAGCTGATGGAACAGCGTTCGCCCCAGGATGCCGAAACACCGGTCCGCGACCTGGTCGAGGCCATCGACAGGGCCGCCAGCGACCAGCGCATCACCGCCCTGGTGCTGTACCTCGACTATCTTCAGTCCGGCGGCATCAGCAAGCTCGAAGAGGTGGGCGCGGCCATCACCCGCTTCAAGCAGAGCGGCAAGCCGGTAGTCGCCGTCGCCGACAGCTACACCCAGGAGCAATACTATCTGGCGAGCTACGCCGACGAGATTCACCTCAATCCCATGGGCGGGGTGATGATCACCGGCTTCGGCTACTACGGCACCTATCTGAAATCCGCCGCCGACAAACTCAAAATCCGCTTTCACGTCTTCCGCGCCGGTGAATTCAAGAGCGCCGTGGAGCCTTTCACCCGCGACGACATGTCGCCGGCAGCGCGGCAGAATACCGCCACCTGGCTCAATGAATTGTGGCAAGCCTACCACCAGCAGGTGGAGAGCGCCCGCGGACTCCAGCCCGGCGCCATCGACAACTATGTCAGCACCATGCATCAACGGCTGGCGCCCCTGGGCGGCGACCTCGGCCGGCTGGCGGTCGACAGCGGCCTGGTCGACCGCCTGTCCACCCGCCCCGAGATGGCGCGGCGCCTCGCCACACTGGCCGGCGAGGACGAGCACGGCTATCTCTCCATCGACCACAAAACCTATCTGGCCCATCAGCACCTGACAAGCCGTGACACCGGCGGCCCGGCCGTTGGCGTCATCGTGGCCAGTGGCAATATTCTCGATGGCGACCAGCCCGAGGGCTCCATCGGCGGCGACACCCTCGCCGCCCTGCTGCAAACCGCGCGCGAGGACCGGCAGTTGAAAGCGTTGGTGATCCGCGTCGACAGCCCCGGGGGCAGCGCCTTTGCGTCGGAAGTGATCCGCAATGAGCTGGAGGAAACCCGCAAGGTGATGCCGGTGCTGATCTCGATGGGTTCCCTGGCGGCGTCGGGCGGCTACTGGATAGCCGCCGGCGCCGACGAAATCTGGGCGATGCCCACAACCCTCACTGGTTCGATCGGCGTATTCGGCATCGTCCCCACCTTCGAGGACAGCCTCGCGAGCCTCGGCATCCACAGCGACGGCGTCGGCAGCACCCGCCTTGCCGACATCAATCACTTCGATCGCCCGCTCTCGGAAGAGGCCGGGGCCATCATTCAGCTCAGTGTCGACAATATCTACAGCCGTTTTCTCAACCTCGTCGCCGAGGGCAGGCACACCACGCCCCAGGCCGTCGAGGCCGTCGCCAGCGGCCGGATCTGGACCGGCAGACAGGCCATGGAGATCGGCCTGGTGGACCGCCTCGGCACCTATAACGACGCCATCAACGCCGCCGGGCTGAGGGTCGGCCTGGACAAGTGGCAAGTGAAATACATCGAGCGCCCACTCAGCTTCCAGGAGCAACTGCTGAAGCAACTGGCCGGCA
>Ga0265293_10003433_pt1 | contig 29445 bp, 23 predicted proteins | sample Munlanlewell138R_FD_192505 | JGI IMG/M metagenome (GOLD analysis project Ga0265293, IMG submission 192505) | Leachate microbial communities from a municipal landfill in Southern Ontario, Canada - Leachate well 138R | ecosystem: Engineered > Solid waste > Landfill > Unclassified | place: Canada... | reverse complement strand
TGCGCTCAACACCCGCAATCTTGCAGTGAGCAATGACGGCAAGTGGGTTATGGTGGGCAACTATCTGCCTGGCAGCTTGGTGATTCTGGATGCGGCTGACCTGAGTTTTGTCAAAGAGATTCCGGTCATTGGCCAGGATGGCAAGGCGTCCAGAGTCAGTGCCGTCTATACTGCGCCACCACGTGACAGCTTTGTGGTTGCACTGAAAGATACCCACGAAGTCTGGGAGTTTCCGTATCTGAATAACTCGGAGTTTGAGCCGCGCCGCATTCTGGCCGACGATTTCTTGGATGATTTTTCCTTCACCCCGGACTACCGCTATTTGCTGGCCACCTCGCGCAAAGCCAAAGGCGGGCAGGTGGTGGATATGGAGCAGGGCAAAACCGTCAGTGAAATTCCACTGCCCGGCATGCCGCACTTGGGTTCGGGTATTTATTGGCAGCGTGGCGATCAGTGGGTGTTCGCCACTCCCAATATCAGTCAGGGTCTGATTTCGGTGCTGGATATGAGCAATTGGCAGCTGATCAAGGAAATTCCCACCGAAGGGCCGGGGTTTTTTATGCGTAGCCACGCCAACTCGAAATATGCCTGGACTGACGTGTTCTTTGGCCCTAATAACGAAGCGGTTCATGTGATCGACAAGCAGACACTGGAAGTGGTGCGTACTTTGCGTCCGATGCCCGGTAAAAACGCCGCTCACGTCGAGTTCAGCAAGGACGGTAGTCACTTGATTCTCAGTGTCTGGGACAAAGAGGGCGCGCTGATTGTGTACAACGCGGAAACGCTGGAAGAAGTAAAGCGCATCCCGATGAACCTGCCGTCCGGCAAGTACAACGTGTACAATAAAATCAACTTTGCCGAGGGAACATCGCACTGATTTGCTGAGAAAATAGTGTCTGATCCATGAGTTGCAGCGGCCAACAGTGCTGTCACCGTATCGTACGGCTCTGGATGTTCAGAGCTGTACAGTGTGAAGTGAACAATTACACAAGAATGCTGCAAGTTACACCTGACCGCTATGGATGGCAGCATAGCCCTGCTTCACTTGTCCTCAACGCTGTTCGTTCAGATCAGACCCACTCAGTGCAATTTCATCTTTGGATGCGTGCGCTTGCCGATCCGGTCACTGAGCATCAGCAAAAATGTACGAAAACGGCCATACAACACCATCTGGTGCATGCGATACAGGGAAATGTAAAACATCCGTGCCATCCAGCCTTCCAGATTGACGCTGTGCATAAAACCGCCCATCAGGTTGCCCACGGCGGTATAGCTGGATAGTGAAATCAGCGAGCCATAATCCCGGTACTGATAATGCGGCAACGGCTTGCCACGCAAGCGCAGCGCCAGACTTCTGCTCAGCAAAGACGCTTGCTGGTGGGCACTTTGTGCTCGTGGCGGCACATTCCGTTCGCTGCCAGGTTCCAGCGGGCAGGCGGCGCAGTCCCCCATGGCAAAAATGTCCGGGTCCAGTGTGGTTTGCAGCGTGGTTTCCACTTTCAGTTGATTGATGCGGTTGGTTTCCAGTCCGTCCAGTTCAGCCAGAAAGGCCGGTGCGCGAACACCGGCTGCCCAGACCTTGAGTGTCGCCGGAATCAGCTCGCCATCAGCGGTATGGAAGCCTTCGGCGCTGACTCGCTTGACCTGCGCGCCCAGTCGTACACGCACACCCAGCTTCACCAGCTCCTGATGTGCTGTAGTGGCCAGTTTGTCGGACAAGGCAGGTAGCACGCGCGGGCCAGCTTCCAGAATGCTGATGTGCATGTTTTCCGGGCGGATATGATCCAGTCCATAGTCGGATAGCATGCGGGCAGCGTTACGCAGTTCGGCAGCCAGCTCCACGCCGGTAGCACCGGCACCAACAATTGCCACGCTGACCTGTTCGTTGTCACCGGCACGGGCGTGGGCACTGAGATATTCGCCGAGCAAGCGTTGATGGAAGTATTGTGCGTTTTGCGGACTGTCGAGAAAAATGCAGTGCTCGCTGGCACCGGCGGTGCCGAAGTCATTGGTCAGGCTGCCCACTGCGATCACCAGACTGTCGTAGGCAATTTCTCGTGCTGGCACCAGTTCATTGCCTTTGGCGTCCAGTGTTGCCGCCAGACTGATGGTTTTCTCGGTCCGGTTGAGGCCGCTCATGCGACCCAGTTGAAAATCAAAATGATTCCATTTGGCTTGCGCCAGATAATTCAGCTCATTGTCGGTGGTGTTGAGCGAGCCAGCGGCCACCTCGTGCAGCAGGGGTTTCCAGATGTGGGTCAGGTTGGCATCCACCAGCGTGATATGTGCCCGTTTGCGCTTGCCCAGAGTACGACCCAGACGAGTGGCCAGTTCCAGGCCGCCGGCGCCGCCGCCAACAATGACGATGTGATGCAACATGGAGAACTCCTTTAAATGGTGCAAGCATGCACGGGTGATATGCCGGCAGCTGCTGTACTTTGGCAGAATTAAGTTACTGAGTTGGTATGGGTAGTGACAGCAAGCGGCTCAGGGCAGGTACCAGATAGGGACTGAGCATGGACGGCTGTATATCAGGCAAATGGGGCACGGTGGCAAGACAGGGTGCTGGCATCATCTGCTGCAAGGTTTGCAGGTTATCGGACAGGCGGCTCATCTGTGGATCAACACAGTTGGCAATCCAGCCGGCTAACGGTAATCCGTCATGCATAATGGCTTCGGCTGTCAGCAAGGCATGATTGAGACAACCCAGCTTCATCCCGACCACAAGAATTACGGGTAACTGCAATGCGATGGCCAGATCAGCCAGCGTCTCGTTATGATTGAGCGGAACACGCCAGCCGCCGGCACCTTCAATCAGGGTCAGGTCGGCTTGAAGGGCCAGCACATGCTCGGCTGCCTGTTGTAACTGCATGCAGTCGGGCATATTGCCGGCCTCAGTTGCGGCCAAATGCGGAGCAATGGCCGGAGCAAAGGCATAAGGATTGATGCTGGCATACGGCAGCTCAATACTGCATTGGCTGGCCAGCAGCAAGGCATCATTGTTGCGTAGGCCGTCTTTGGTGTGTTCTGACCCAGAAGCAACCGGTTTGCAGGCTAGGGTGCTGAGTCCATGTTGGCGGGCAGTTGCCAGTAAACCTGCGGCGGCAGTAGTTTTGCCGGCATCCGTATCGGTGCCAGTAATAAAAAAGGCTGGTTGAGTGATGGAAGAACTCATGGCTGATCTACAAACGGCTACGGTTGGGTAGCACCGAAGCAGGGCAGTGGATTGCGAAGTGCAGTGGAGCAAACGCAGATGATACGGATCTTCTGTATGTCATGGTCAGCAGAATTGTTTCATTATGTGTGAGACTGGATTTGTTGGACGACTGTTTGCTTCTTGCTATAGGCCCGCTTCGGTTGCTGCAGCCGAAGCGGGCTTACAGTCAGCCTTGCTTGAAGCTGATGCGGCCATTGAGCATGGTATAGCGCACGCGCCCGGGCAGGCAGTGGCCAATAAACGGACAGTTGCTGCCTTTGGATTGCCAGTTGTCGCCAACGAGAGTTTGTCCGTTGGGGTCAAACAGTACCAAGTCGGCCCGTGCGCCAACGCTTAGGCTGCCGGCATTCAGCCGCATGGCCTGTGCGGGGCCGCTGGTCAGGCGCTGAATGGCAGAGGGTAAATCAAGCACGCCCTCCTGTACCAAGCTCATGGCCAGTGGCAGCATCAACTCGATACTGCTGATGCCCGGCTCGGTGGCAGCAAACGGGTCTTGTTTGGCATCGGCTTCGTGAGGCTGGTGATGACTGGCGATGGCGCTGATCACGCCGTCACGCACGGCCTGGCGCAAACCTTCACGGTCAGCCAGCGAGCGCAATGGTGGCTGTACATGATACAGACTGGAAAAATCGAGTAGCGCTTCGTCGGTCAGAATCAGCTGATACATCGCCACGTCTGCAGTCACGGGAAGACCACGCTGCTGGGCCTTGGCGATCAGTTTGGCGCCACGCGCCGTGGTGATCTGGCTGAAGTGGGCGCGTACGCCGCTTTGCTCGACCAGCAACAGATCACGGGACAGGGCAACAGTTTCGGCAGTTTCCGGAATGCCGCTCAGGCCACGGAAGCTGGCGGCGGCTCCTTCGTGAGCAATGCCGCCTTCGGCCAATTCAGGATCTTGTGGCTGGAAAATCACGGTCAGGTCAAAAGTGGCGGCATATTCCAGCGCGTGGCGCAGCAGACGGTTACTGGCAAAAGGCACCAGACCGTTGGTAAACGCCACACAGCCAGCATCACGCAGGGTCACCAATTCGGCCAGGTTATCGCCAGCCAGCCCCTGGGTGAAAGCACCCAACGGGTAAACCCGGGCAGCACCGTGATCGCGTGCCTGATCCAGAATCAGCTCGGCAACGGCCGGGGTGTCCAGTACCGGTTTGGTAAAAGGTGTGCAGCACAGGCTGGTGACACCGCCGGCAGCCGCGGCACGGGTTTCGCTGGCAATATTGCCCTTGCGGCCATAACCGGGTTCGCGCAAGGAGGCGTTGATATCAACCAGACCGGGCACAGCAATCAGGTCACGGGCTTCGATCAGCTGCTCGACAGAAAAACCGGCAGGCTTGTCGCCTAGCGCGGCAATTTTTCCACCTTCGATAAAGATGTCACAAACCTGGTCAAGCTGGCTGGCCGGGTCCAGCAGGCGGGCGCCACTGATTTGAATACGCATTAGTGGGCCTCCTGTTGCATGGCTTTTTCAGCATCGAGATGGCGCTGTTCATTTTGGCCGCTCATGGTCATGGACAGGACTGCCATACGCACGGCGATGCCGTAAGTGACCTGGTTGAGAATCATGGCACGGGGGCTGTCGGCTACACTGGAATCGATTTCTACGCCACGGTTGATCGGACCGGGATGCATCACAATGGCTTCGGGGTGGGCCAGCGCCAGTCGCTGCTCGCTCAGTCCGAACAGGCGATAAAACTCGCTTTCACTGGGCAGCAAGCCGGAGCGCATGCGTTCGCGTTGCAGGCGCAGCATGATGATTACGTCAACGTCTTTCAGTCCCTGATCAATGTTGTGGTACACATTGACACCATATTGTTCAAGGCCAATTGGCAGCAGGGTTTTTGGTGCAATCACGCGGATGTCCGGACAGCCCAGGGTTTTCAGGGCAATCATGTTGGAGCGGGCCACGCGCGAGTGCAGAATGTCACCGACAATTGCCACTTTCAGCTGACTGAAATCGCCCTTGTGCCGGCGGATGGTCAGCATGTCCAGCATTCCCTGGGTCGGGTGGGCATGGCGACCGTCACCACCATTGATGATGGCCACATTGGGGCTGACATGCTCGGCCACAAAGTGGGCCGCTCCGGAGTCAGCGTGGCGCATGACGAACATGTCGGCGGCCATGGCTTCCAGTGTGCGCAGGGTGTCGGTCAGGGTTTCGCCTTTGCTGGTCGATGAGGTGGACACGTTGAGCGTAATCACGTCAGCGGACAGGCGTTTGGCGGCCAGCTCAAATGTGGTGCGGGTGCGGGTCGAGTTTTCAAAGAACACGTTACACACGGTCATGCCGCGCATCAACGGGACTTTTTTCACGGCGCGGGCACCGACTTCGAGGAAGGAGTCGGCAGTATCAAGAATCTCAGTCAGTAGCTCACGGGGTAGTCCGTCGAGAGACAGGAAGTGGCGCAAGCGCCCGTGGTCGTTGAGTTGCAGGGGGCAGGCGGGAGTCATCTGGTGGTACTCATGTCGGCAGGGCTGGTGCTTGGAGCGGCGGGTGGGCCGCTCCGGGACGATTTAATGTTCGAACGGACGCAGTTCGATGGCCAGTGGTTCGGGGCCAGTCAATTTTACCCGCTGATTTTGCGGCAGGGAAAGGGTTTGTCCAACAATGTCAGGCCGGATCGGCAGTTCGCCAGCGTTCAGGTCAAGCAGGCAAACCAGGGTGACGCTGGCCGGGCGACCATAGTCAAACAGCTCGTTGAGCGCGGCGCGAATGGTGCGGCCACTCATCAGTACGTCATCAATCAGCACCAGGTGCTGACCTTCAATATCAAAGGGCAGCTGGGACGGGCGCACTTGCGGATGCAGCCCCTTGCGGCTGAAGTCGTCACGATAAAAAGAAACATTGAGGATGCCCAGAGGTTCGTCCTCCCGCTTGAGTGCTTTTAGCAGAGCGTTGGCAACCCAGACTCCGCCGGTATGGATACCGACAAACAGTGGATCATCAATTCCGCGTTCGGTCAGCCTGGCGGTCAGATCAGTGGCCATTTGTTCAATCAGGGACTGTGGATTGGGCAACATGGAACTCTCCTTGCGACTGCTAATGTATGTACATGATGGTAGCAGAAAATCGGCATGAAAGACGGTTTTCCATGGCTTGCACACAGCCTAAATTAGTGTTGTTTACCAGACCAGGCAGGGGATTAGGGCTGGGCTTCCAGCCAGCCTTGCAATAACAGGCTGGCGGCCAGGGCATCAACCGGATCTTCACGGACATTGCGGTTGAAATCCCCCTGACGCATGCGCTCGCCTTTGGCGGCAAAGGTGGTCAGGCGCTCGTCATGAGTGAACACTGGCAGGCCAAAGCGGCCGTGCAGGCGGTTGGCAAATTTTTGTGCGCGCGCACTCATGTCGCTGGGCGTACCGTCCATGTTGAGGGGCAGGCCAATGACCAGGGCACTGGGTTGCCATTCCTTGAGCAAGGCTGCGACTTGCTCCCATTGCGGAATGCCGTCACGAGCCTTCAGGTTGCACAGCGGGCGAGCTTCGCGGGTCAGGGTTTGGCCGACGGCCACGCCGATTTGTTTGGTGCCAAAGTCAAAACCCAGTAGCAGGCCGTGTGCTTGTTCGCTCATGAGTGGCCAGCCATGTGGCTGAGTTGTGCCAGCTGGATGCCGAGACTGTTGGCAGCAGCTTCACGCCGCTCTGGTGCGGGAGTGTCAAAAATGATGGAGTGGCTGGCGGGGCAGCTGAGCCAAGTGTTGGTTTTTAGTTCGTCTTCCAGCTGACCTGCACCCCATCCGGCGTAGCCAAGGGCGATCAGGTATTGCTCCGGGCCGTTGCCGTCGGCAATCGCGCTGAGGATGTCCTGCGAGTTGGTAATGCTCAGTGCGCCCAGATCGACCGTGCTTTGAAAGTGCTGGCCGGGCGGGTGCATGACAAAACCACGCTCGGTCTGTACCGGGCCGCCGGCGTAAATGGCGATGTGTTCGGTATGGGCAGACGGCTCGCTGTCAGGGTGCAATTGCGTCAGCACGTCGGCCAGATTCAGCTCGGTAGGCTGGTTAACGACCAGTCCCATGCTGCCTTCTGGGGTGTGCTCAAACAGATACACCAGTGACTGGCCAAAAAACGGGTCCTGTAAGGGCGGCATGGCGATCAAAAAGTGATCAGCAAGAGAAGTAAAGTTACTCATATAGCGGATTCCTTGGGGCAAGATGCCTGAAAATCAATGGCTTGACAGGCGGTCGCCACGCTCAAAGCGCCATGTGCGGATGATTTCGACCTGGTCAAAGCGGGCAGCCAGTTCACCGGAGAAAGGCGCAAATGGAGCGGACAGACGCACAATATTCAGGGCTGCCTGGTCCAGAACCGGCTGGCCGGAGGACTCCAGCACAGCCATTTTGTCGATGCTGCCGTCGCTGCGAATTACCACCAGTAGGCGCAGGCTGCCATACATGCCGTTGCGTCTGGCTTCATCGGGATAATTCAGGTTACCGATACGCTCAACTTTTTTACGCCAGTCATCACGATACCAGGCGCTGACATCACGCTTGGTGCTGGCGGTGTGCTGGTGACTGATGCGTGGACGCTTGGCATATTGCTGGCGCTCGCGGGCAAACTCGGCTTCCAGACTGGCAATGTCGGCGGACAGTTGCTCACGGTCCAGTACGGGGGCCTGACGGCGTGGCTCTTGCATCGGCTGGCTGGTTGGGGTTTGCACCACTTTTTGTGGGCGTGGCTGTTGGGTGGTCAGTACCGGTTGTGGAGTTTCTACGGGCTTGGCAGGCTGGCGAGTGCTTTCTACACTCACTTCATTGACGAGCTCGTCCTGAACTACGGCCTGCTGGTCAGTGCTGGGTGCAGCTTCATGTTCCAGCGTGCCACTGCCCTGCTGGTTGGCCTGGGCGATGTAGTCGGCCTTGTCCGGCGCCTTGTCGGTGGCGAAGCTGGCCAGAGTCACTTCCAGGCCGCGACTTTGTGCGGGCAGTTCCTCAACGGTAAAGCCAACACCAAGAATAACGGCAGCATGCAACAGGCCGGCAATCAGCAGGGTAAAGCCGAGCCGGTCACGGGGCCGAATATCCGGCTGCAAGGAAGAGGGCAAACTGTCGTTCATGATATCTGCATATTGAAAGTGACCGGAGTCTGCACCGGAATAAAAAAAATGTCTACCGCTGCGGGTGTGCAGTGCGGAGCTGTTGGCAGCTCCGCCGCGTGGTTCAGTTTTTACGTGCTTGCAGTTTCTGTTTGATGCAGTCCATTAGCTGGCCGGCAATATCGGTGTTGTAGGCAGCGTCAATTTCACGAATGCAGGTCGGGCTGGTGACGTTGATTTCAGTCAGGTTGTCGCCAATTACGTCCAGACCTACAAATAGCAGGCCACGCTTGCGTAACTCCGGGCCAATCAGGCTGGCGATACGCTTGTCATTATCGGTTAGCGGGCGAGCCACGCCGCGGCCACCGGCGGCAAGGTTGCCGCGGGTTTCACCGCTGGCCGGGATTCGGGCCAGGCTATAGGGCACAGCGTCGCCGTCAATCATCAGGATGCGCTTGTCGCCATCACTGATGGCTGGCAGGTATTTTTGCACCATGATTTGCTGGCTGCCGTGTACCGTCAGCGTTTCCAGAATCACAGATAAATTGGGGTCGCCATTGCGGTGGCGAAAAATGGATGCGCCACCCATGCCATCCAGCGGCTTGAGGATAATGTCATCGTGGCTGGCTGCGAACTCGCGAATGATGTCGGGGCGACGGCTGACCAGCGTGGGTGGGGTCAGTTCGGGAAACAGGGTGGCAAACAGCTTTTCATTGCAGTCGCGCAAGCTTTGTGGATTGTTGACCACCAGTGTGCCAGCGTTTTCGGCCATTTCCAGCAGGTGGGTACAGTACAAAAATTCGCTGTCAAACGGCGGGTCCTTGCGCATCAGGATCACATCCAGCTCGGCCAGAGCGATATCCTGCTCGGAATCCAGGTGATACCAGCGCTGCGGGTTACGCTCCACCTGCAAGGGCCGCACGCGCGCACGGGCTTCGCCTAAGGATTGATATAGGTCCTGCGGCTCCATGTAGTAGAGTTCCCAGTCGCGGTCCTGTGCTGCCCACAGCATGGCCAGCGAGCTGTCCTTCGAATAAGAAATGTCAGAAATGGGATCCATGACAATACCAAGGCGAATGCTCATGTGTATGCTCTCCAGAAAATATTGGGCATTATGCGTTGCTGGCGGCCGGTGTGCCAACCCCGGGAAGGCTTTGGAATGTCCAGCAAAAGCGGCGATTCATCCATTGGCAGCGGGGCTTTCTAGATTGCTGCCGGATATTGTGCTAAAAAGACCGCTCGCTTGTATTGTACGCAATATTTGTAAAAGTCTTGTGTGGCAAGCTGACGAACCAGTGCTATGACCGCTCCGGTTACATGATGAAACCGGAAGTGGGCAGCTTGGCAGCTGCAAGCTATTGCGACCCACCAACAATGAGTAGGGCAAACATGGAACAAAACTCAGGCGGTTTAAAGGTAATGGTAATCGACGATTCGAAAACGATTCGCCGAACAGCAGAAACATTGCTCAAAAAAGTCGGGTGCGACGTGATTACAGCAGTTGACGGCTTTGATGCACTGGCCAAAATTGCCGACACTCGGCCCGATGTCATTTTTGTCGACATCATGATGCCACGTCTGGATGGCTATCAAACCTGTGCGCTGATTAAAAACAACAGCGAATTCAGAAGTACGCCAGTGATCATGCTGTCATCCAAGGACGGGCTATTTGACAAGGCCAAGGGCCGCATCGTTGGCTCGGACCAATATTTGACCAAACCGTTCAGCAAAGAAGAATTGATAGGAGCCATCAAGGTACACGTGCCGGGCTTTGTGCCTGCCGCCGAGGCCTGATGGTTGCTGCTTCCGGCCGGCCAGAGAGCCGGCACTGACAAAATAATATAGGGGAAGACAATGGCTCGTGTTCTGATTGTGGATGACTCGCCTACCGAGGTTTACAAGTTGGCTGCCATGCTGGAAAAAAATGGCCACGAAGTATACAAAGCCGAAAATGGTGCCGATGGTGTTGCGCTGGCCAAAAAAGAGCTGCCAGACGCAATTCTGATGGATATCGTCATGCCTGGCCTCAACGGCTTTCAGGCGACCAGACAGCTGACCAAAGATCCGGAAACCAGTCACATTCCGGTGATTATTGTGACTACCAAAGATCAGGAAACTGATAAGGTTTGGGGCAAGCGGCAGGGAGCCAAAGGTTATCTGACCAAACCGGTAGAAGAGGCTGTGCTGGTACGCGCATTGGCCGATGTGCTTGGCTAGGACGCAAGACCATGATGAAAACACAACCGTTTCAGTTGTTGCTCGGGTTTGACCGGCGTTATCGCAGCCAGGCTGCCGGGTTGCCGGCCCAGCAGGAAAATCGCGAAGTCTGGAGCGGGATCGGTTTTCGTGTCGGTGGTCAACATTATGTTGCGCCAATGAACGAAGTCGGCGAGGTTTTGCCCGAGCCGCGATTTACCCAGCTGCCCGGTGTAAAAAGCTGGGTGATGGGGGTTGCCAACGTGCGTGGACGCTTGTTGCCGGTAATGGATCTGAATGCTTTTCTTGGCCTTAAACTGACGGATAATCGTAAAAGCCGGCGAGTCATGGTGGTCGAACATCAGGGGGTGTTCGCCGGTTTGACCGTGGATGAGGTGCTGGGCATGCAGCATTTTGATGTAGACGGTTTTAATGAGGCCGTCGGGCAGATTCCGGACAGTATCAGGCCCTATGTGCATGGTACTTTCCAGCGCGAGCATGCCTGGGTGGTATTCAGTCCGCATATGCTGGCGGACGATAGTGATTTTCTGAATGTGGTGGCCTGAGGCTGGCCGGGCAACAATACACTGGTGCGGCCGCAGTTGCCTGCACCATCAAAGACCATAAAGGACAGGTCCGGGTGGGGGCCAACAAATGAAAAAACTGAATATCAATAACCTGTTTGCAGGTGTACGCAGTACAACGTTGACGACAGTGCTGTTTTTGGCACTGTTTGTTTCGGCGATTTTGCTGCTTGTCAACTTCCTGTACCTGAGTACACAGACCACCAATGACAAGGCATACCTGGCTCATGCCGGTGAGTTGCGTGTATTGTCACAGCAAATTGCCAAGAACGTGTCAGAGGCGGCAGCCGGCAACAGCGAAGGGTTTGTGGCGCTGCGTGCCGCCCGTACCGACTTCGACACCCGCTGGAACTACATCCAGAATGGTGATCCGGCAACCCGGCTGCCGGCAGCGCCCCTCGAAATGGGCAATGAAGTGGGTGCGGTGGCACAAGACTGGCAACAATTGCGCCGTCACACTGGTGTCATTCTGGACAGTCAGGAAACAGTTAACTCGCTACATAACCTGGCATCCAGTCTGGCCGATACCATTCCGCAACTGCAGCTGGAATACGAAGAAGTTGTTGATATCCTGTTACGGGTAGGAGCACCTGCTGACCAGGTCGCTATTGCCCAGCGTCAGACCCTGTTGTCGGAGCGGATCAACGCTTCGGTAACCCGTGTATTGGCCGGTGATGAAAACGCGGTACTGGCAGCCGACATGTTTAGTCGTGATGCCAGCCTGTTTGGCCGGGTACTCAAGGGCATGCGTGAGGGTGACCTGGCTATGCAGATCACTCCGGTTGTGGATGAAGAGGCCGTTGAGCGCCTGGAAGAAATTAGCCAGCTGTTTGCCATTGTGGCAGCCTCGGTTGACCAGATTCTGGAAACCTCGCCTGAGCTGTTTGGTGTCCGTGAAGCGGCAGACGGTACTTTTAACGTCTCCCAGAGCTTGCTGGACAATACCTCGCGCCTGGTGGAAAGCTTTGAGGCACGTGCCGACGGCCGTGTATTGAATACTCTGGCAGGCTACCTGCTGGGTGCACTGATTCTGGCCACAATTATTCTGATTGCGCTGGTTAACATGCGTGAAACCCGTCGTCGACTGGTAGAAACAGCCGAAAAGAACGAGCGTAACCAGGCTGCCATTTTGCGTCTGCTGGACGAAATCGGTGACCTGGCTGATGGTGACCTGACTGCGGAAGCCACCGTAACCGAAGATTTTACAGGTGCCATTGCCGACTCGATCAACTTCACCATTGACCAGCTGCGTGATCTGGTTGGAACCATCAATAACTCGGCGGTACAGGTATCCAGTGCGGCCCAGGATACCCAGTCCACTGCCACCCACCTGGCCGAGGCATCGGAACACCAGGCGCAGGAAATTGCCGGAGCATCGGCTGCCATTAACGAAATGGCCGTGTCGATTGACCAGGTATCGGGTAACGCCGCCGAGTCTTCTGCGGTTGCCGAGCGCTCGGTAGCCATCGCCAACAAGGGTAGTGAGGTTGTACACAACACCATTGCCGGCATGGACAAGATTCGTGAGCAGATTCAGGACACATCCAAGCGTATCAAACGTCTGGGTGAGTCGTCGCAGGAAATTGGTGACATCGTCAGCCTGATTAACGACATTGCCGACCAGACCAACATCCTGGCCCTGAACGCTGCGATCCAGGCGTCGATGGCCGGTGATGCCGGACGAGGCTTTGCGGTCGTTGCGGATGAAGTTCAACGACTGGCCGAGCGTTCCTCGGCAGCAACCAAGCAAATTGAGGCACTGGTTAAAACCATTCAGACCGACACCAACGAAGCCGTTATTTCGATGGAGCAAACCACCACCGAGGTAGTGCGTGGTGCGGGCCTGGCCCAGGATGCGGGTGTTTCTCTGGAGGAAATTGAAACAGTATCCAGAAGCCTGGCCAGCCTGATTCAGAACATTTCCAACGCTGCACGTCAGCAGGCATCGTCTGCGGGTCATATTTCCAACACGATGAACGTGATTCAGGAAATTACCTCGCAAACGTCATCCGGTACGCTGGCCACTGCCCAGAGTATTGGGCACTTGGCCAAGCTGGCGAACGAGATGCGTGATTCTGTATCCGGCTTTACTTTGCCGAACCAGAATTAACTGCTGTCACCGGTATCTTCCAGTGGCTTTAACGGAATGTAAGCAAGCAAAAGAAGAGCAGCGTATGCGTCCAGATTCGGGATGGACATTCCAGCCGATGGCCAGCATGTCGGGCACAGAGTTCGACAGCTGGTGCCAGCTGCTGGAGGAGCGTGCCGGCATTGTCTGGAACGCGGAGCGCAAGTCATATCTTGAGGTCAGGCTGACCGCGCGGATGCGCGAACTGGGAATCAGCGATTACGCCTGCTACTTCAGACAGGTGCAGGATGGAGCCAGAGGTGCACTGGAGTGGTCCTGGCTGCTGGATCGGCTGACTGTTCAGGAAACCCGTTTTTTTCGTCATCCGCCATCGTTTGAGTTCGTCAGCGCACACTTGCAGCAGCTGTTGTCGGCAGGACAAGAGTCGTTATCGCTCTGGAGCGTTGGTTGCTCGACCGGGGAAGAAGCCTGGTCGCTGGCAATGAGTGCTGCAGGAGCGGTCAGCGACAGCGGCCGGGCGGCAGAGTTTTCTGTGTTGGCCAGTGATATCAGCCGTACTGCATTGGCGTTTGCCCGTGTAGGCAGCTACCCGCGCAGACGCAGCAATCAGTTAGAGACTCAGCTGTGTCAGCGCTATTTGTTGGCAGAGGATGATGGCAGCCATGGCGTGTGTAACAGCCTCAAACCACGAGTATGCTTCTCACGGCTGAATATTCTGGAGCTGGCGGATATGCCGGTGATTGATATGGACGTGATTTTTTGCCAAAACGTGCTGATTTACTTTAGGCGCTGGAAGCGTCGCAACATACTCGACCAGCTGGTCAGGCGGTTGGTGCCGGGTGGCGTACTGATACTGGGCACCGGCGAGATCAACGGTTGGGAGCATCCGCAGCTGGTGCCGGTCGACAATGACAAGATCTTGGCTTTTGCCCGGAAAGAATAGTGAGCGTTATGAGTGGATTAGCCATGGGTGAGCGTCACGACTATGTGGCACTGGAATGGGTCAGGGGCGAAATTGCCGAGACCCTGAAGCAGGCACGACAGTCACTGGAAGACCACGTCAGTCAGGCACAAGACAATACCGGGCTGCGTTTTTGTCTGGCTTATATCCATCAGGTGCACGGCATCTTGCAGATGGTGGAGTTTTTCGGGGCAGCGTTGCTGGCCGAAGAAATGGAGCTGCTGGCCAAGGCATTGCTGGACGAAAAAGTCACCAATGTCAATGAAGCCCTGGAAGTGCTGATGCAGGCGATTATCCAGTTGCCGCATTATCTGGAACGTATTCAGAGCGCGCGCCGGGACTTGCCCATGGTGGTGCTGCCACTGCTTAATGATCTGCGTGCTGCCCGCGGTGAAAAATTCCTGTCGCAGTCAAGCCTGTTCAACCTCCGCATGCCGCCAGAACTGCCGCCTTTGGGTGAGGAGCGCCTGCAGCAACTGGCCGGACCGCAAATGGTTGCGGTGTTGCGAAAAATCCGTCAAACCATGCAGATGGCGCTGATTGGCTTATTGCGTGACCCTAATTCAAGCGACAGTCTGACCCAGTTGGCCCGCGTGTTTGCCGGCCTGGAAAAGCTGGGCCGCGGCACTCCGTCTTTTCCTTTGTGGCAGGCAGCAGCGGGACTGGTTGACGGGCTGGCCAACCGCAGCCTTAGCTCCAGTACTTCCGTGCGTTCGCTGCTGCGGCAGCTTGACGGCCAGTTGCGTGAGCTGGTCAGGGATGGAGCCGTCGGTCTAAATCGGCCTGCTCCGGACGAGCTGCTGAAGAACATCCTGTTTTACGTGGCCAAGACTGAGCCCAACTCCGAACGCTTGCGGCATTTACACCAGACATATGGTCTGCTTGATGCCTTGCCGGCAGACATGGCAGATGATCATGCGGCAGACCGGGATACGATTCGTTCGGTAGTCGCTGCCCTGTGTGAAGAGTTGGTGAGGGTCAAGGACAATCTGGACCTGTTTGTACGCAGTCGCGCTAGCTCCCCGGAAGAGCTGCACGGCTTGCAGCCACCCCTGAAACAGATTGCCGATACCCTGGCCGTGCTGGGTTTTGCCCAGCAACGTAAAGTAGTGCTGGAGCAGAGCGATATATTGCAGGCAATTGCCAGTGCCGATAGCGATGACGCCGTCAGCGATGCGCGTCTGCTGGATGTTGCCGGAGCGCTGCTGTATCTGGAGGCGACGCTGATCGGCATGGTCGGCAGTACAGATGCCGAAGGTGTGGGCACTGACATGGTTGCTCCTACGGACATGGCCCAGCTGCACCGGATGGTCATCCGTGAAGCACGGACAGGTCTGGAGGAAGCCAAAGACGGCATCATCGAGTTTATTGCTTCCCAGTGGGAGCATCGACATCTTGAGCCGGTATCGGCCTTGTTGAGCCAGGTCCGTGGCGGGCTGGCCATGATTCCTTTGCAGCGGGCTGCCCAGCTGGTTGACAGTACCAGACGCTATATTGATGAAAAACTGCTGACGCCCCTGGCTGTGCCTGGCTGGCAGGACCTGGATACCCTGGCTGATGCCATTACCAGTGTCGATTATTATCTGGAGCGCCTTTACGACGACCAGGCGGGTGACAATGAGCTGATTCTGGATACTGCTGCCACCAGCATGGCCGCCCTGGGTTATCCACTGGCTGAACTGGAGATGCCGGATACTGCACTGTCGGAAAGCAGGGCAGAGACCGGGTTGCAGGTGGCAGACTTGCCAGAGGTGCAGGAAGAGACTGCCGGGACGGATGAAGTGTTGCAGTCCGAAACCGCTGAATCCCTGCCGCCAGATGATGAAGCCAGTTTGCAGGAAGCCCTGGATGCGGCAGTGGCTCCGCTATTGTTTGGTGGTCTGGCCGATAGCGGGGATACAGCGGGTCTGGAGCATGTCTTTCCGGCGAGTGAAAAGAGCGATGGACTGTTGTTCGAGAGCTTTGAGCTGCCTGATGTCGAGTTGCCGCAAGAGGCGGTACAGCCTGCCCGGGACAGCAGCCGGGACGATATTCATGCTGTTTTGGCTGCACCGGTCAGTCCGCTGAACCCGCCGGCAATCGATGTGCTGGAGTCCTTGTTGCCACCGCCGGCTGATGAGGAGCCGGTTGATGCAGAGCTGCAGGAAGTGTTTGTCGAAGAAGCTGGAGAAGTGCTGGAAACTTTGGCCGAATATTTTCCGCGCTGGCAGCAGGACACTGAAGATGACAAAGCGCTGGCAGAAGTACGACGCGCATTCCATACCCTCAAGGGCAGTGGCCGCATGGTGCGCGCACTGGTTGCAGGAGAGCTGGCCTGGGCGATTGAGAATCTGCTGAACCGGGTGATGGAAGGTAGCGTGGCGCCCGGGCTGGAGGTGCAGGGTGTAGTAACCCGTGCACTCGGCTTGCTGCCAGAACTGATTGACGAATATGCGTCCGGCCGCCAGTGTCAGCGTGATGATGTTGACCGGCTGGCAGCCACCGCTCATGCACTGGCCAGGCAAGAACCGGTACCCGTATTTGCTGATGAGGATATAGCGTCTGCCGAACAGCTGCTGGAGCAGTCCGGGACGGATACGGTCGCAGCAGCCCCGGAAATGCCAGCAGAAGAGCTCGACCCTGTGCTGGTTGAAATTTTCCATAGCGAAGCAGCTGGTCACTTGCAGGTGCTGCAAGACTTCATCGCTGACTGTAAAGAATTTTTGCCGCGCTCTGTCAGCGAGGACCTGCAGCGTGCCATGCATACGCTGAAGGGCAGCGCCCACATGGCAGGCATCACGCCCGTGGCCGAGATAGCCACTGCCAGTGAGCGGCTGGTCAAGGAATATCGTGCCCATCTGTTTCAGATTGACGAGGCGGCGGCTGACTTGTTGGTACGCAGCGCAGAGCTGGTCGGGCAGGGACTGGAGCAGTTGGCAAGCAATCCGCTACAGCCATTGGCGGGTGGTAATGAACTGGTACAGGAACTCAACGGCTTGCTCGACGAGCGTCTGGCGTGCGAGCTGCGCCCGAGAACCCAGGCCGCTGATCCGTTACTGATTTCACGATTCCTGGCCGAAGGCATGGATTTGCTGCTGGATATGGAAGGCCACCTGCAGCACTGGCGTACGTATCCGGCAGATCAGGAGCAACTGCTGGAGCTGATTGAGGAGCTGGCAGCGCTGCAGAAAGGCGCACAAATGGCTGGGATGGAACCCATTGTTGCTCTCGGTAGCGCGCTATCTGCTTTTTACAGTCATGTTCGTGATGGGCAGCAACAGCTGGACGATGAAACCTTTAGTCAGGTGGCGGCTGCTCATGAAGCGCTGATCAGCATGATGGATGAGGTGGCAGCCGGTCTGGACGTGACACCGCAACCGCAGTTGGTGAGTGGCCTGCAGTTGTTGCTGACAAGCGTTACACCGGAAACTGCCGGGCCGGTAATGACTGTCGAGACCGCTCAAACATCAGGTTTGGCTGGCGACAGCACAGTCCAGCCGGACCCTGGCATGGTCGAAATTTTTCTGGATGAGGCACTGGATTTGCTGGACAGTGCCAATCAGAACCTGGAGCAATGGCTGGCCAACCCGGACAGCAGTACCTGCCTGACTGTTCTGATGCGGGACGCGCACACCCTCAAGGGCGGTGCGCAGATGGCTGAAATAACGCCTGTAGGTGATCTGGCCCATGAGCTGGAGCAAACCTACGAAGGGCTGCTGGATGGCCGTTATGGCGGCAATAGTGGACTGGATGACTTGCTGCTGGGGGCACATGCTGAACTGGCGGCCTTGTTTGGGCAGTTGCAGACGGGCGCAGCGTTGCAGCAACCGCAGGATATTATCCGGGGCTTGCAGAATTACCGTCAGGGTGTGGTCGAACCGACTGCCGTAAAAATACCGGACGCTGATTCAGGGCAGACAGTTCAATCGGATGGTACCCGACAGCCGGTGCAGCAGCCAGTTGCAGCGGAGCCTGTTTATATACACGCCGGTCCGGACAGTGAGCTGACTGAAATTTTCCTCGAAGAAGCCTTCGAGGTGCTGGAAAACATGGCGTCCGGTTTACAAAACTGGTTATCTGACCGGGATAATCTGGTGCATGTAGAGGGTTTGCAGCGCGACCTGCATACGCTCAAGGGCGGTGCCCGCATGGCCGAGATGAGCGAAGTGGCTGATTTGGCACACGAGCTGGAGTTCTTGTACGAAGACCTGACCAGTGGACGCATGCAATTTGCGGAAGGGCTGGACAGCTTTTTGTACCAGGCTCATGACCAGATGAACGACATGCTTGAGGCCGTACGGGATCAGCAGCCGGTCGTATCAGCCGATGCCGTCATGGACAGTACCCGGCGCTGGCGCAAGGGGCTACAGGACAAGAAACCTGTTGAGCAGATTGTTGGGCTTGCAGCAGACATGCCGGAAGAGGCGCCTGTTGAGCCAGTAGCGTCGCAAGAGCAGGTTGCAGCTGTCATGCCAGTAGCGAGGGTTGAAACTGCGGGAGAGCTGGTACGTCAGGCACTGCCATTTATGCAGAAAGAGGTGGATACCGCGCAGGCGCGGAGTCCGCAGCAGGGCCCGCAGGAACAAGTACGAATTCCTGCCGAATTACTGGAAGGGCTGGTTAACCTGGCGGGTGAAACCTCGATTTTCCGTGGCCGGGTTGAACAGCAGGTGAGCGATTTTGGTTTTACCCTGAACGAAATGGAAACTACGCTGGACCGCATCCGTGATCAGTTGCGCCGGCTGGATACCGAAAATCAGGCCCAGATTCTCAGCCGTTTGCAAACCGAGGGTGAAGGTACTGACTATACCGAGTTTGACCCGCTGGAAATGGACCGCCACTCGCAGCTGCAGCAACTGTCGCGCTCACTGTTTGAGTCCGCTTCCGATCTGCTCGACCTGAAAGAAACCCTTGCTGCCAAGAGCCGTGACGCAGAAACCTTGCTGTTGCAGCAAGCCCGCGTCAATACCGAGTTGCAGGAAGGCTTGATGCGCACCCGCATGGTGCCGTTTGAGCGGATGGTGCCACGTTTGCGCCGGATTGTGCGCCAGGTTTCGACCGAGCTGGGCAAGCAGGTTGAGTTGCAGGTTGCCAACGCCGAAGGTGAAATGGATCGCAGCGTCATGGAGCGCATGGTGGCCCCGCTGGAACATATGTTGCGCAATGCCGTGGGTCATGGGCTGGAGCTGCCGGATGTTAGAAAAGCTGCAGGCAAACCGGAAACCGGTACCATCCGTCTGGAACTTGCGCGCGAAGGTGCCGATATCTTGTTGGCACTCAGCGATGATGGCGCCGGTATTAACGTGGCTGGCGTGCGTGACAAGGCCATTGAGCGTGGGCTGATGAGCGCACAGAGTGATTTGGCTGACCAGGAAATCATCCAGTTTATTCTGCATGCAGGTTTTTCTACCGCAGAGCAGGTGACCCAGTTGTCCGGGCGCGGCGTGGGTATGGATGTGGTCAGCTCCGAGATCAAACAACTGGGTGGAGCGATCAACATTGAGTCGGAAGCGGGCCAGGGTACCCGTTTCCTGATCCGGTTGCCATTTACGGTATCGGTCAACCGTGCCCTGATGGTGATGACCGGCGAAGACCTGTACGCAGTACCGCTTAACACCATTGAAGGTATCGTGCGTGTTTCGCCCTATGAGCTGCAAGCACTGTACGAGCAGCAGCGCATGGGCGAGCCGGCACGTTATGAGTACGCGGGGCAGGAGTACGACCTGCAGTACCTGGGTGACTTGCTGGCCAACGGCCAGCAGCTAAAACTGGTCGGGCAGACGTTGCCGATACCGGTGGTGCTGGTGCGTTCGTCCGAGCATGCGGTGGCGGTACAAGTCGACAGTCTGGCCGGCTCAAGGGAAATTGTGGTGAAAAGTCTTGGGCCACAGTTTGCCAGCGTACCCAGTTTGTCCGGTGCTACCATCCTGGGTGACGGACGAGTGGTGGTGATTCTTGATCTGCTGGCCGCCATCCGTAACCGTTATGGCTTGCTGGAGCTGGCTGGCGGAGTCCAGTCCGGCCGGCTTCTGCTTCAGGGGGACGCCGGAACGGAGCGGGCTTTGCACGTGATGGTGGTGGATGACTCGGTGACAGTGCGTAAAGTAACTTCCCGTTTGCTGGAGCGTTACGGCATGCATGTCACTACTGCCAAGGATGGAGTGGATGCCATCAACCAGTTGCAGGAGCATCGCCCGGACATCATGTTGCTGGATATTGAAATGCCACGCATGGATGGTTTTGAAGTCGCGACTCTTGTGCGTCATGACGAGCACATGCGTGACTTGCCGATTATCATGATTACTTCGCGTACCGGAGAAAAGCACCGCGAGCGGGCATTGGCCATTGGCGTCAATGACTATATCGGCAAACCCTATCAGGAAGCGCAACTGCTAGAGCTGATCGGGCAGCTGACAGGCCGGGCTCACTGAGTATGCGCGTTGCGGTGCTGGCTGACAGCCATCTGCAGCGTCATCTCTTGCGGGAGGCTTTGACCGGACTGGGACATCAGGTGACAGTCAACATGGATCCGGCGCAGCTGGAAGCGGCCACATTGCACCAGCATGTGGCTGATGTCTGGCTGGTCTGTTTACATGGAATGGACAGGCATCAGCAGGCATTGCTGGAGCAGCTGTACGAACTGGATACACCTGTACTGATTGGAGAGGGCGAGGCACCGCAGCGTGGCACTGAAGATTATCAGCGCTGGCAGCGTAGTCTGGATAAAAAATTATTTGCACTGGGCAAACCACAGGCCGGTCAGCCGTTGCAATGTCTGGATCCGCCAGTGCTGCCTCCAGCTGATAGCGGGCCTGCACAGCAGGTCTGGCTACTGGTAGCTTCGCTGGGTGGGCCTGCTGCGGTGAAGGAGTTCCTTGACCACTTGCCGGGCAATTTGCCGGTCGGTTTTTTATATGCTCAGCATATTGACCAAAAACTTGAAGAGTCCTTGCCACGGGCGGTGGGCCGTCATTCGCAGTGGCAGGTACGTTTGGCCAGCCACAATGACTTTATCCGCAGTGGCGAGGTAGTGGTGGTGCCGGTGAGCCAAGAGCTGACGTTTACGGCCTGTGGCCGCATGCAGTGTAGCGGGCAGCCCTGGAGTGGAAGTTATGCACCGTCTTTTGAACAAATGATATTGAATCTGGCAGCGGGCTTTGGCCGGCGCTGTGGTGTGATTGTATTTAGCGGGATGGGCGAGGACGGCAGTGTGGCCTGTATTGATGCAGCAGGCATGGGCATGCAGATCTGGACACAATGCAGCCAGAGCAGCACTTGTCCGAGCATGCCCGACAGCATTCGGCAAACCGGCTACAGCAGCTATAGCGGCTCACCATGCGAACTGGCACGGGCCATGGTCACGCATGCTGGCGGAATAAGTTTTTAGAGGGGAGAAGTCCGATGTCTGAATTGGCAGAACTGGAGCACCAGGCGGAACAGAAGCAATTGACCGGATTGTCACTGATGCTGTGTGATCGAATGTTGCTGGTACCGAATACGGCAGTGGCCGAGCTGGTGGCCTGGCAAGCCCCGGATGCCTTGCCGGGCGGTGTGCAAAAAGACGGTCTGATCGGGCGTATCAGCTGGCGTGGCCTGCAGTTGCCGCTGGTTTCGTTTGAAGTGTTGGCAGGAGAAGATGAACCCGAGGCTGGCGGACAAACCCGGATTGCCATTTTCAACAGCCTTGATCCTGCCGCAGGAGCAGGATTTTACGGGGTAATCCTGCAGGGGATTCCGCGTTCACTTCAGCTGGACTCGCACTTGCAGGCTGATTCACAAGCAGAGTTGCGCAATGGAGAACTGCAGGCAGTCCAGGTGGAAGGGCAGTGCATGTATATTCCGGACCTGGAAGGTATTGAGCAAGGGTTGCTCAGGGCCCGTTTACAGCAGCGCTTTTGACCTGGTTGCGGCCACCCTGTTTGGCGGCATAGAGTGCTTGGTCAATCAGGGCGAATGTCGTTGCTGGGTCTTCACTGGCCTGTAGCTGGCCGATGCCGGCAGAAAAAGTAATCTGGACCGGCTCACCCTTGAAGTGGAATGGACAGCCGGCAATGTGCTCCCGCAGCTTGTTCAGCAGGCTGACACCTTCTTTTAGCCCGGTATCCGGTAGCAGCAAGACAAACTCTTCACCGCCATAACGGGCCATAAAGTCAGTTTTGCGGATACCTTGTTGTAAGCGGCCTGCGAGAATTTTGAGCACCTTGTCACCGGCCAGGTGTCCGTAGGTGTCATTAATGCGCTTAAAGTGGTCAACATCCAGTACAGCCAGGAGCAGTGATTCCTGCTGGCGTTGCATGCGTTGATACTCGATTTGCAGGCGCTCGTCCCAGGCGGCACGGTTGGGCAGGCCGGTGAGGGCGTCACGGCGAGCCTTTTCGTGCTGCTCAACCAGTTGACTGGTGAGCTGGCTGGCCTCGTTTTCAACCAGATGAACCCTCTCGCCAAGCTCCTGCAGGCGCTGCATTAACCTTTCTTCTGATTCTTTGCGTTGCTGCTGATGTTGCTGTAGCGTTTGTACGAACTGGTTTAATCGTTGGTCGACTCGCTGTTTCAGCTCGCCAAGATCATTGGTTTGTTGTACATCTTGGTGCAGCTCGCTGACCTGGGAGTGCAGACGCAGGTCGAGATCGGCAGCTGAATCAATATTTTTTTGATAGCTGTCGCGGGTCTGGCTGACACTGTGGGTGATCAGGCTGAGCTTGCTGTTCAACTGTTGCAGGTAATCGCCAAACTCTTGTTGGCGTTGGGTGTTGGCACGGTTGAGCAGTCCGGTCAGGGGAGGCAGTATCTGGCCCAGGCTATGCCAGCTATTACAGTCTGTCAGCTGTTGGCGCAAATCGTTGGCCAGTGAAGGGTCCTGGCCAGACAGTGGCAGTCCATCCAGCAAATGAGCCAGAGCCCGACATAGCTCTTCCAGTCCTGAGTCGTGCTCATGGCTTGCGGGAGGCGATGGCAGTGGTTCAGGTTGCAAAACGGCCGATTCGTTTGCAGCAGACTCCGTAGCGGGCAGAGAGGCAGAGTCTGCTATATCTGTTTCTTGCGGGGCGTCTGCTTGCGGCTTGGCGGTTCGACCAAACAGGCGGTCAAGCAGGCCGGGTTGACTGCAGTCGAGTGCAGATTGTTGCAGAATTTCGGCTTGTAACTGGCTGAGTTCAAACAGCCAGTGATGCAGATTCAGGTTCAATTGCTGGCTGTCATTGATGGTCGCCTGCAGCTTTTTCAGGGCCTGACGAGTGTGGTGATCCTGACTGCTGGCCAGCAGTTGGCTGCTGAGGGCGTCAAGAGCAGTAACCAGAGCTGTTTGACGCTCCTGACGCTGGTTGTCGGTAGCGAGCAGGTAGCGCTCGATATCATCAACTACATGCTGTAGCTTGCCGCTGTTGGTATTGCGAACACTGTCCCGCAAGGCTTGCAGATGCTTGTCCAGCCGGTTGTCCTGCCCTTCGGCGGCCAGACTGCTGCGGACCAGTCCGCGCTCAAGCAGTTGGGCCCGCTGTGTGGTATTGCGCTCAAGACGCTCATACTCGTCCAGCAGGCGACTGTACTTTTCTTTCCAGCGCGAGTCTGTAGTCGGCATTTAATGTACCTGATATGGATTGAAGGTGGACGGCAAAATCAGTTCGGTAGCTACCGGCAGGTGATCGGACAGGGGCAGGTCCAGCACACTGGAATGGGCAACCTGCAGGTTGTCACTGAGCAAAATATGGTCCAGGCAACGCTGTGGTTTCCAGCTGGGAAAAGTAGCGGCCAGTTGTGGAGCCTGTAAACCCAGCGAGCGTAGCGGTGAACGGTATAGCAGCTCATCAACCTGGGTATTCAGATCACCCATAAGGACATAGTGGCGATAGTCCTGAAGCAATTCACGCACATAAGCCAGCTGCAGGTTGCGTACCCGGGTGCCCAATGCAAGGTGCATCATGACAATCGCGACTGCATCGGCTCCCTGACCAATACGCAGCAGAATGGCTCCCCTGCCGGCCGGGCCAGGCAGCGGGTGGTCTTCGATCAGGCCAAGGGGGACACGACTAAGCAAGCCGTTGCTGTGCTGGGCAAAGGGTGCCAGGTTACGGTTGAGTTGCTGGTACCAGTAAGGAAAGCGGGACATACGTGCCAGCTGTTCAACCTGGTTGACATGACCGGTCCGCAGACTGCCGCCGTCGACTTCCTGCAGGGCCACCAGGTCAAAATCATCCAGCATGCGGCCGACTTTTTGCAGGTTATGCTGGCGCTCCTTGTGGGGCAGCAGGTGTTTCCAGCAGCGGGTCAGATAGTGATGATAGGCGCTGGTGCTGATGCCGACCTGAATATTGAAACTCAGCAGGCGCAACCGCTGCACGGGTTGTGCAGGGCGCAACAGGTCGGGCAGCGGGGTGTTGTGCGCGCTGCACTCAAGAATTTGCCGGGCTGCAAGCTTCTGGGGCATCAGCATAACGGAAAACCTCCCGCTATTATTGCGTGTTACGCTCTTGATCGATCAGCTGGTTGGCTACTGTGGCGACTTCTTGCAGGCCGCCTGCCATGCCGATGTCAAAGCGGTACTTGCCGTTGACAACCATACTGGGGACACCACTGACCTGGTAGGCAATAGCCAGTTTTTTGGCTTTTTCCAGCTGACTTTTTACACCAAACGAATTCCATGTTTTTTCAAAGGTTTCCTTGTCGAAACCCAGAGTGCCAGCGAAAGTGGTGATTTCAGCAGGAGAGGCCAGACGGCGGTTGCGCTCGTGCAGTGCTTCAAACACCGCATCATGTACCGAGTCATCAGCTTTTAGGGCCTGCAGGGTATAGAACAGCTGGGCGTGCAGGTTCCAGATACCACCAAACATGGCAGGCACTTTGATGAAGTTAACGTCATCTGGCAGGTCTTTTTTCCAGTTGGCAATGGTCGGCTCCAGCTGATAGCAGCTTGGGCAGCCGTACCAGAACATTTCGACCACTTCGATTTTTTCAGCTTCGGCAGTGGCAACCGGGTTGGCCAGTACAGCGTAATTTTGACCGGCAACCAGCGGCGCGGCCAAGGCGGTATTGGCAGTCAGGCCGCCGATGGCCATCAGTGCGGTGAAAAATAATGTGCGCATAGTGTCTCCAAAGACGAATGTAAAGAGGTACGCGGTGTAGACCACAATGGTGGCAAACTGTTCGCTGTGCCCAGTATAAGTGATACGGTAGGTGTCGTCATTGCAGCATATCAAGCTTACTGGTTGAGCCAGACGCCTTTGCTTTGCCGTTCACAGGCCGGTTTGAGGAAGCGTGCGTCTGATTCGATACCGTAATAGTAGATATCTTGCTGATAGATACCGCCGGTTTGTGCATTGCGGCATACGCCAAAGGCACCGGCAGGGCAGCGGTCGGCAAAGGTTACCGTGGTTTTTTGGCCAGCCAGTTGGGGTTTGCAAAAACCGGACTGAAACAGGTTGGGCGGGATGCTGCGGTTTTGCTGACATACTTGTACTTCCATGCCAGCTGATGCGGCGTGGATGATGCAGGCCTGAGCCCATGTGGACAGGGGAAACAGTAGTCCGGGAAGCAAGGCGAGCATGCTGAAAAGACAGAGAAACAGACGACGGGCTTTGGCTTGTCTGCTGGCGGACAAGGATGATTTAGGCATGCTGGCAGCTCTCTGGGCGGCTCAGTTGTTCAGACAGGGAGCGTAGCGCCATTTCGGCAGCCAGTACGCGCTCCATGGACTGGCGAACCTGTTGTGGTTGCAGCCGTAACTGGCGGCATAATATTTCTAGTTGTGCTTCGTTTGTTTCGTCACCGTTTTGTGCAGCCAGCAGCATGTTGGCCAGTTGCACCAGCTGGGCATATTCTGCGTGCGGGCCGTTGTAATCCGGGTTGTGCTGCTGGGCTATGGCGGTGGTCAGTTCTTCTGGCATGTTCCAGGTGTGCATCAGGCTGACGCAAATATCGTCCCGGGTCATGCCGAGTATTTGCTGTTCGATCTCCCGGGATGAGCTGTTGGGGTTGTCGGCCAGTTGTTGCTGGATCAGTGTAAAGTGGGGCGGAAACAGGTAGGCCAGCAGCAGATAGCCAAAGTTGTGCAGTAAACCGGCCAGGTAAGCCAGTCCCGGTTCTGGCCGTTGTTCGCGGGGCATCAGGCGGATCAGCCCTTCGATCACGGTGGCATTGTACAGAGCCTGTTTCCAGTGGCTGGTATTGTCATGTTGCAGCTGCCTGGGCAGTGAGAATTTTTTGCCCAGTGCCAGCCCCAATGCCAGGTTCATCACCATGTCAAAACCAAGTGCGCGGACAATTGCATCTTCTACCGAGCAAATTTTACCTGGTGTGGCATAAACCGGAGAGGCTGCCCAGCTCATAACCTGTGCGGCCAGTGCAGGGTCTGTTTCGATAATGGCAGTCAGCTGATCAAGGTGAGCGTCCGGGTTGGCACGCAGTTGCAGGACCTTCTGGGCGGTCAATGATAGCGGTGGAATTTCCAGTTTTTTACCCAGACGCTGCTCGATACGGCGGGCAGTCAGGCTGGCGATCTCTGCGTTGGTAGGCATGGGCGCTCTCCGCATAACAACAAGAACTATCTTAAAAGCATAGAGTATACCGACAAACCGATAGAGTTCTCGTGGTCTGGCTCAAACTTGTGCGTATTGCTGGCCGTGTCGCAGCCAGCGGTCAAGTAGCGGGCTGACATGTTGCGGGTGTTCTTCCAGCAGTTGTAAGGCGGCATCGCGCACCGCGGGCAACAAGTGACTGTCACGCATCAGGTCGGCTACTTTGAATTGCAGCAGGCCGGTTTGACGGGTGCCAAGCATCTCGCCTGGGCCACGTAGTTCCAGATCTTTCTCCGCAATAATAAAACCATCGCTGGTGTCGCGCATGATTGCCAGACGCTCGCGGCCAATCTGTGACAGCGGTGCATGATAGAGCAGTACGCAATGACTGGCGGTGCTGCCGCGCCCAACCCGGCCACGCAGCTGGTGCAGCTGGGCCAGCCCCAGACGTTCAGGATTTTCGATAATCATCAGGCTGGCATTGGGCACATCCACACCGACCTCAATGACTGTGGTGGCGACCAGCAGCTGTAGTTCGTTATTCTTGAACTGTTGCATGATGTCGGCTTTTTCTGCTGGTTTCATGCGCCCATGCACCAGGCCAACCCGCAGTTCGCCCAGCGCCAGTTGCAGATCTTCAAAAGTGGTTTGCGCGGCCTGACAGGTCAGCTCTTCCGACTCTTCAATGAGCGTGCAAACCCAGTATGCTTGGCGGCCCTGCAAACAGGCAGCGCGCACGCGCTCAACTACTTCGGCGCGACGGCTGTCAGCCAGCACCACAGTGTTCACCGGAGTACGGCCAGGCGGCAGCTCATCGAGAATCGAAGTGTCCAGATCGGCATAAGCACTCATGGCCAGTGTGCGCGGAATGGGTGTGGCGGTCATGATCAGCTGGTGTGGGCTGAGTTGGCCATTAATGCCTTTTTCCCGCAGGGCCAGGCGCTGTTGGACGCCAAAGCGGTGTTGTTCATCAATAATGGCCAGCGCCAGATTGTGAAACTGGACCTCCGCCTGAAACAGGGCGTGAGTACCAACCACCATCGGCGTACCACCGGCAATGTGTTCCAGTGCGGTGGTGCGCGCTTTACCCTTGAGCTTGCCGGCCAGCCAGGCTACCTCAATACCGAGAGGGGCAAGCCAGCGGCTGAAATTGATAAAGTGCTGCTCGGCCAGAATTTCGGTAGGTGCCATCAGTGCGACCTGATACCCCGCTTCGATTGCCTGTAGGGCAGCAAGGGCGGCGACCAGGGTTTTGCCTGCACCGACATCGCCTTGTACCAAACGCAGCATGGGCAAATTTTGTTGCAGGTCATAGCTGATTTCTTCGCCGACCCGCCGCTGTGCGCCCGTGGGCTGGAAGCCCAGGCCGGCCAGCAACTTATCGGGCAAGGTACGGGCTACGGGCAGGGCAGGAGCCTGTTGTGCCTGCATTTGTTCACGCATGCGTTGCATTGATAGCTGGTGTGCCAGTAGCTCTTCAAAGGCCAGCCGTTGCTGGGTCCAGTGTTCGCCTTCCTGTAATTGCCAGGTGTTGGCATCCGGTGGAGGCTGGTGCAGATAGCGTACGGCTTCTGCCAGCGGCCCCAGATTGTAGTGCTGGCGTAGGTCTTCCGGTAGCCATTCGGGCAGGCTGGCCGGTGACAAATAAGCCAGTGCCTGTTCAACCAGACTGCGCAAGCGCTGCTGGGTCAGTCCTTCGGTGGTCGGATAAATTGCCGTCAGCCGCTCGGCCACCATGACTGGTTCGTCGGGTTGCTGGACACGGTATTCGGGGTGATAGATTTCCAGACCACTAGCACCAGGGCGTACCTCGCCGTAGCAACGTACCAGTGTCCCGCGTGCCAGAGCGGTTTTTTGCGCCATGCTGAAATGGTAAAAGCGCAGACTGAGACCGCCTGTGCTGTCTTGCAAACGAACCAGCAGGCTGCGACGACGCCCCATGACCACATCAGCTGCGGCCACAGTGCCAACCACCACTGCATCCTGACCGGGTTGTAATGCACCAATGGGTGTGATTTTGGTACGGTCCTGATAACGGGACGGCAGGTGGAACAAAACATCCTGCAGATTTTCCAGTCCGACTTTGGCCAGTTTTTCCGCCATGGCCGGCCCTATGCCTTTCAGGCAGGTAACCGGCGTGTCAACCAACAAGCTCATTGGGGTCAGTCCGGATAGTTTTGTGCCAGTGGGCACTGGTGAATGGCTTCCAGCAATGCGTCAATGGCTTTGGGACGGGGAAAAGTGGCGCGCCAGGCAATTGCGACGGTACGAGTGGGCACAGGAGCGGTGAACGGACGTACCTCGATTACGCCAGCCGTGTACTGATGGCTGTCGACGGCTGATTGTGGCAGCACCGAAACACCCAGACCGGAGGCCACCATGTGGCGAATGGTTTCCAGCGAGCTGGCTTCGACGGTGGTGTAGCGGTTTTGACTTTCCTGCAGGTTGTTGCTGGCAGGGCAGGCTTCCAGCACCTGATCGCGGAAGCAGTGGCCTTCACCGAGCAACAACAGGCTTTTGTCATTGAGCATGCCGCTGTCGATGGACTTTTGCTGGGTCCAGCGGTGTTGTGCCGGCAGCAGCACACAAAATGGCTCTTTATACATGGGCTTGGTCAGGATATCGATTTCCTGAAACGGCAAGGCAATGATGATGACATCCAGCTCGCCGTTGCGGAGTTTGTCGCGCAGTATATGGGTGAAGTTTTCTTCAATATACAGCGGCATTTCTGGTGCGCTCTGGTGCAGCAGAGGGATCAGCTGGGGAAACAGATAGGGACCGACCGTATAGATGGCTCCGACCCGCAGGGGAGCGGTTAACTGGTTTTTGCCGGCCTGGGCCAGCTCGCGAATCACCTGCGCCTGCTCCAGTA